>Ga0182006_1000162_pt1 | contig 71391 bp, 58 predicted proteins | sample Sormic07211104_1_FD_123022 | JGI IMG/M metagenome (GOLD analysis project Ga0182006, IMG submission 123022) | Rhizosphere microbial communities from Sorghum bicolor, Mead, Nebraska, USA - 072115-104_1 MetaG | ecosystem: Host-associated > Plants > Roots > Rhizosphere | place: USA: Nebraska...
ACGCCACCGGCGGCACGCTGCCGTACAAGTACACCAGCAACTCCGCTATCGTCAGCGTGCCGGATATCAACAACGGCGTCATCATCGCCAAGGCCGCCGGCACCGCCATGATCACCGCTCGCGACAACGCGGGAGCCAGTGGCAGTTACCCGGTGATGGTGTCGGACACGACAACACCCTTCCATATCTCCCCATCGCAAGTCAGCATTACCGACACGGAAAGTTACACGCGCAACGCCACCGGCGGCACGCCACCGTATACCTATATCTCGAGCAACACCGCCATCGTCAGCGTGCCCAATCTCCACTACGGGGTGATCCAGGCTAACGCGGCCGGCAACGCAACGATCATCGCCAGCGACAGCGCGGGCGCCGGTGGCAGTTACCCGGTCGTCGTCACCAGCGCGACGCCGCCCTTCCATATCAACCCATCGCAAGTCAACCTCACCCCCACGGAACGCTACACGCGTAACGCTACCGGCGGCAGGCCGCCCTATACCTACAGCTCAAGCATCCCCAGCATCGTCAGCGTGCCCGATTACCGCTACGGAGACATCGTCGCCAAGGCCGCCGGCAGCGTCACGATCTCCGCCAGTGACAGCACGGGAGCCCATGGCTTCTACCCGGTGACCGTCGCCACGCCGCCTTTCCTCTCCGACGTTACCGACTTCACGAACTTGAACTGGAATGGCTGGGAAAAAGGTCCGGCATCCATGCACACCCTCTGCGGCATCGTGCTTAAGCTCGGCAATTATCGATATCACAATAGGACGCCCGACGAGGCAAACAACGCGGGAGTACTCCTGAGCAAGGTTTTTTCTCGCCTGATCATTGGAAGAACCTATGAAATCGCACTCGACTACATGAATCTTCATGAAGCTGCGGGAATATACGCGCCGATATTTTCCATCAGCACCAGCAACGGCCGAATTCTCGGACCTCGTCAAGTCGATGAAGCGGGATGGATCAGACTTTCTGCGCAGTTCGTGGCCACGGCGACCAGCACGACAATCTCATTGATCAGCGATCAGAGCGCCTCTATCGGCAATGACTTCGAAATAGACAACATCCAGGTCAGCCTCGTTGGCGCCCCTCCCTTCGCGCCTCAGCAATAGCCCAAGCAAGGAGCACCACGATGAAGGATCATCGCCCCCCGCAAGACACCAGCGCCCGCTACCTCGCCGGACATGCGCACCGCCAGCCCTTGCCGCTTTCTTCGGTGTCGCGCATGTCGCGTGCGGACAGCCCCGACGCCGAACTGCCCGCACCGATCGTGCATGGCACGCTTAGCGGCGGTCTGGGCCGCGACCAGTTGCTGGGTGACTTCGCCACCGTGCAGATCACCGTCGGGCCGTGGGACTTTCCGCAGATGACCGACATCATCGTGCTGCACTGGGGCGATCAGTGGGTCGATGAGTTGCCGGTCACAGACACCAACGGTGCACAGCTGCTTTCCATCCCCGGTATCGACATCGCCGGCGATCGGCTCGGTGATGGCGACCACTACACCGGCGAAGGCACGCAGGCGGTCTGGTATGAGATACGCACCGCCAGCGGCACGGTGACGCCGTCGGCGACCACCCGGGTCGTCGTCAAGACCGCACGCCCCGGCGGCCAGGATCCGCGACCGGACGAACCGGTCAACGACAACCTCGCCACACCGACCGCCTCGCCCAACCCGGTCGAGGCAGGCACGACCGAGGTCATCTTCTCGGTCAAGCCGTGGAAGAACATCGCCATCGACGACAAGCTTGTCCTCGTCCTGGGTGGCTCTGCGTTCCCGTTTCCCGCGCTCACCGATATCGCCGCGATCCAGACGCTCACCCTCAGCGCCGAGCAGGTCGCCGCCATCGGCGGTGGCCCCAAGACCCCGGTCTCCTACCAGGTCACCGACCGCGTCGGTAACCTCTCCGGCTACGCGCCGTACCTGCCGCTCGACATCTGGCTGGAGACCGGCGACCGCCTGGAGATGATCGAGCTAACCGACGACGCGGGGGCGTTCATCGAAGACGCCATCAATCCGGCCATGAGCAAAGGAAAAGCCATCGTGCCGCGCTACAAGGGCTGGGCGGTCGGCGAGTCGGTGACCGTGGTGCTCGAAGGCGTCGCCAGCAACGGGCAGGAATTCACCACCACACTCGGCCCCAAACTCTGGGAGGCAACCCTCTTCTACCTGGAGTTTAAGATTCTCAACGAGGACCTGCGTCCCCTCGCCGGTGGCATCGTTCGCGTGTACTACCAGACCAGCGCGAACAAGTTCTCCTTCCGCCGTCTCTACGTCGTCAACGCCCTGCCCCAGACCGGCCTACCGCCGGTGTTCGTGCGTGGCGAACATGGCGACGAGCTGCCGCTGGACGACATCGTGGGCGACTACGTCAACATCGTCGTGCCCGACAGCGAGGCGCTGATCGACTTTGCCCGCATTACACTGACGATGGAAGGCACAGGCGCGAGCGGCCCCGTGCACGAAGAGGAAACGCACAACGTTGGCGAAGGCGAGGGTCATATGCCCTATACCTTTGCCTGGTTGAAAGCCCGCGTGGACCCGCTGCTCGAGCGCACCGCCACCTTCCGCTACAGCGTGCGCACGCTCGACGCCGCCCCTCAGGGTCGAAGCGCCGGACCGCGCCCGTATCGGCGCCCGCTCAGCCTCCGTGGCCTCCGCGGCATCCGTGACTCCGAGCCGCACGACCTGCTCGTCAAGCGGAGCGCTTCGGGCGGCCAGCTCCCCGCGCCGATCGTCGTCGACCTCGTCGACGGTGCCGTCTCGCCCACCTTGCCGACATTGAAGCTTACCGTGCCCGGCGGCGCCGCCAGCGCGCCCAATGCCAAGGTCGTCACCACTGTCGTCGGCCTGACCACGGTCTCGCGCACCGATGTGATCTTCGACCAGGGCGAAACGCTTCATGTCGACTTTCCCGGCTGGCCCGCCGTCAACGACGGTGCCAAGGCCACCGCCTCGTACACCATCGAAGGCACGCCGTCGAAGGAAGCGACGTTCGATGTCGGGGCCGTCGTTCCCTTCCAGATCGACGACTCGCCCGTCGAGATCGACATCGACCAGGACTATCCGCGCGAGGCGACCGGCGGCACGCTGCCTTATACCTACACCTCAAGCGCACCTACTATCGTTAGCGTGCCCGTGGCCGGCAATGGCGTCATCCGCGGCGTGGCCGCCGGCATTGCGACCATCACCGCCCGCGATAGTGCGCAGGGGATGGGCCAGTACGCGGTGACCGTCAAGAACGAAGCGGGGCCGTTCGCCATCGACGACAATCCGGTGATGCTCGACGTGAACGCGGATTACACCCGTCACGCCACCGGTGGCACGCTGCCGTACAAGTACACCAGCAACTCCGCTATCGTCAGCGTGCCGGATATCAACAACGGCGTCATCATCGCCAAGGCCGCCGGCACCGCCATGATCACCGCCCGTGACAACGCGGGAGCCAGTGGCAGTTACCCGGTGATCGTGTCGGACTCGACGACACCCTTCCATATCTCCCCATCGCAAGTCAGCATCACCGACACGGAAAGTTACACGCGTAATGCCACCGGCGGCACGCCACCGTATACCTACATCTCGAGCAACACCGCAATCGTCAGCGTGCCCAATCTCCACTACGGGGTGATCCAGGCCAACGCAGCCGGCGACGCCACGATCATCGCCAGTGACAGCGCCGGAGCCGGTGGCAGTTACCCGGTCGTCGTCACCAGCGTAACGCCACCGCCTAGCTTCGAAGACTTTACGCTTCAGCCGGCACGGCATCTCAATATCGGACAACCTGTCATGCTTGACACGATGAGAGTAACGCTCGTGGAAGGCTATGGTGCGTTCGACCCATCGCCGGGTTATTACCGTGGCCTTCGTACCGGGGATCTCGACGAGGTTAACAAGTATGCGTGCCGCGTACGAATCGAGCCGAACTCGCCGTGTAGATCGGTCTCACTAAGCGGCTACGACTATCGAAGCGCAGACGGCACTAGCAATAGAGTGTTTTTCTACGGCGAAGATGACCTTCTCATACAAGTTCTTACCATCGAAACTGATTTTTCTATGGGCGGTGCACCATACGATATGGATTACCGTAGTCCGGGCGGGTTGATCAAGTTCATTGAACTGAGTGCGTCGAAATACAACTTGACCAGCTTGTATCACATGCGAACCGACAGCTGAGAAGCCTCGCCTCGTGGACACCAGCGCCCGCTATCTCGCCGGACGTGCGCACCGTCGGCCCTTGCCGATATCTCCCGCGTCCAGCAAGCCGCGTGCGGACAGCCCCGACGCCGGGCTGCCCGCACCGACCGTGCGTGGCACCCTGCCCGGCGGTCTGGGCCGCCACTAGCTGCACGGTGACCTCGCCACCGTGCAGGTCACCGTCGGCCTCTGGGACTTTCCGCAGATGACCGACATCATCGTGCTGCATTGGGGCGACACGTTTCGCGGCGCTCGCGGCAGGATTGCCCGCTGACGCTTTGCTCTATCGCCCTCACCCCGAGTTGCCCCTCGGCCATTTGCCCACCCCGGCTAGCGCGCCAGTTGTATATGCCGTCCCGGACCCGGGGGCTATAAAGATTCCACAGACGCGAAGGGGTCATCCGGCCTTCAACGCGTGACGGGGGATCGAATGAAAGCCGACGGCACGGCACGGTGGATGAGGGATGTCAGGGGCAAGGCGACAAGCCACAGGGGGGCGCGCCGCGCTTCACCGGGCCTCGCTTTGGCCGCCTCATCCTTTCGGCCTATGCCTTCGCGCTCTCCCAACGGGTACGAGGCCGCACGATGAAAGAAGTACATTCCAGCGCCCTGCACGACGCCGGCACCGTCCATGGTCGTTTCGCCGCGGTGGCGAAAGCCAACCCGGAACGGATCGCCGTCGCGTCGGATGCGTTGAGCCTGACGTATGCCGAGCTGGATGCACGCAGCGATAGCGTTGCGGCCGGCTTGCTGGCAGCAGGCGTGGAACCGGGCAGCTATGTGGCGCTGTTGATGGAGCGTTCGGTCGAGGCGGTCGTGGCTCTGTTCGGCGTGCTCAAGGCCGGTGCTGCCTATCTCCCGATCGATACCCGCTGGCCCGTCGAGCGCGTGGCGTTTGCGCTGCGCGATGCGGATGTGGCGGCGATCGTCGCGGATGAGGGGCTGGAGATTCTTAGGGATGAGATTCCGCTGTTTACGGTTTCGGGGTTGGTGGGAGGGAGTGGCGAGCGCGTTTCGCCGCTGAAGCGGCTCCTACAGGGGGGTGAGGGGTCTGACCTTGCTTACGCCATGTACACCTCCGGGTCTACGGGGACGCCGAAGGGGGTCGAGATTCGACACGCTTCGATACTTCGCCTCGTGCTGCGTTCGGACTACATCGACTTCGATGCGCCCAAGGTGCTGCATGCTGCGCCGCTGGGTTTCGATGCATCCACCTTCGAGATCTTCGGGCCGCTGCTCAACGGCGGCACCTGCGTGGTGTACCGCGAGCGCGTCCCCACCGGCTGTGGCATCGCCCGCACGGTGGAACGCCATGGTGCCGAGATCGCCTGGATCACTGCTGCCCTGTTCAACGCCATCGTCGACGACGACGCGAGCAACCTCGCCGGCCTGCGCGTGGTACTGACCGGCGGCGAAGCGCTGTCCGTCCCCCATGTACGCAAGGCCTATGCGGCCCTGCCGGCCACGACACTCATCAACGGCTACGGCCCGACCGAGTGCACGACCTTCGCCACCACCTACCCCATTCCGCGTGAGCTGCCCGACGAGCTCCGCGCCATTCCCATCGGCAAGCCGATCGGCGAGACCTCGCTGCATGTGCTCGACGATGCCGGCAACGACGTCGCGGCCGGCGATATCGGCGAGCTATACATCGGCGGTACTGGCGTCGCGCGTGGCTACCTCAATCGTCCCGAGCTCACCGCCGAGCGCTTCGTCGCCGGTGGCACGCGTTATCGCACAGGCGACCTGGTGCACTGGCTGCCGGACGGCAACCTCGCCTTCGTCGGTCGTGCCGACGGCCAGGTGAAGATCCGTGGCTATCGCATCGAGACCGGCGAGATCGATATCGTTCTGCGTGCATTGCCCGGCGTCACCGCCGCGGCCGTGATCGCCCGCGAAGACGCGCCCGGCGAGAAGCGTCTTGTTGCTTACTACGTCAGCCACGACGCCGGGGTCACCGCGCGCAGCCTGCGCGACGCGCTCGCCCTCACGCTGCCCGATTACATGTTGCCGGTCGCCTGGATGCGCCTCGACGCGCTACCGGTGAACGACAACGGCAAGCTCGACCGCCGCGCCCTGCCCGCCCCGAACAGTGCGCGCCCTGAACTGGCCGCGCCTTTCGTGGCACCACGCGGCGATGTGGAAACGCGTCTATGCGCCATCTTTGCCGACGTCCTCGGCCTGGATACGGTCGGCCGCGAAGACAACTTCTTTGACCTCGGCGGCAGCTCCCTTCTTGCCACGCGTGCCATGACTCGCGTGCATGAAGAACTGTCGCCGACCCCCTCCCTGGTCGGTTTCTTTGCCGAGCCGACCCCGGCCGCCGTGGCGGCCACGATCGAAGGGCGCGCCACACGCCAGGCGTTGGCAGGACGCTTGTCGGGTGGCGCGTCGGTGGCGGGCGAACCGGTGGCGATCATCGCCATGGCCGGTCGCTTCCCCGGTGCGCCCGATGTCGAGACGTTCTGGGAGAACCTCTGCAACGGTCGCGAGTCGATCCGCTTCTTCGCGCCGGGCGAGCTCGACCCGGCCGTGAGCCAGACCGATCGGGACGACCCCGACTACGTCGCCGCGCGCGGCGTGATCGACGATGTCGAGCAGTTCGATGCCAGCTTCTTCGGCATGTCGCCGCGCGAAGCCGAACTGACCGACCCGCAGCAGCGCCTGTTCCTGGAACTGTGCTGGGAATGCCTCGAGCGCGGTGGTTACGTTCCCGACGCACAGGAAGCGCCCGTGGGCGTCTTCGGCGGCATGCACAACGCCACCTATTTCCAGAAGCACATCAGCGGCCGGCCCGACCTCATCGACAAGCTCGGCGCGTTCCAGGTCATGCTCGGCAACGAGAAGGATTACCTGGCCACGCGCGTGGCCCACAAGCTCAACCTTACCGGGCCGGCGATCAGCCTCAACACCGCCTGCTCCACGTCGCTGGTCGCCATTGCGCAAGCGTTCGACGCGTTGCGCGCCGGCCGTTGCAATATGGCGCTGGCCGGCGGTTCCTCGATCTCCTGCCCGCCGAACAGCGGTTACATCGCGCAGGAAGGCTCGATGCTTTCGCCCGATGGGCATACGCGACCCTTTGACGTCGGTGCCCAGGGCACGGTGTTCAGCGACGGTGCCGCAGTGGTCCTTCTGAAGCGCCTCTCCGATGCACTTCGCGACGGCGATCCGATCTATTCGGTGATCCGCGGCGTCGCGGTCAACAACGACGGCGGGGTCAAGGCCAGCTTTACCGCGCCGAACGCCGCCGGCCAGGCGGCGGTGATCACCATGGCGCTGGACGATGCCGGTGTGTCACCGCGCGACATCTCCTATGTCGAAGCACACGGCACGGCCACGCCGCTGGGCGATCCGATCGAGCTGGAAGGGCTGACGCAAGCCTTCCGCCAGAGCACGGCGGACAAGGGTTTCTGCGCGCTGGGTTCGCTCAAGAGCAACGTCGGCCACCTCGTGATGGCTGCCGGCGCGGCTAGCGTGATCAAGACCTCCCTGGCGCTGTGCGAACGTCGCCTGCCGCCTTCCTTGCACTTCACCGCCGCCAATCCCCGGCTCAACCTCGCCGATTCGCCGTTCGTGGTGAACGACTCGCTGCGTCCCTGGCAGACGGCCGGTGGCCCGCTGCGTGCCGGCGTCAGCTCCTTCGGCGTTGGTGGCACCAATGCCCATGTGATCCTCGAAGAGGCGCCGGAACGCGTGCCTTCGGACGTGGCAAGCGGTGCGCAGTTGCTGCTGGTGTCCGCCAGGACACCGACGGCACTCGGCATCGCCGCCGCCCGACTCGCCGACCACCTCGCCGCGCATCCGGATGGCAACCTTGCCGACACGGCGTGGACGCTCGCCCGTGGTCGCAAGGCCTTCGTCCAGCGCACCCATGTTGTCGCCACCTCCACCAATGATGCGGTGAGCAAGCTGCGCGACATCGCCGCGGCCGCCATGTGCCGCACCTGCACGACGCCCTCGCCTGGCATGGTCTTCCTCTTCCCGGGCCAGGGTTCGCAGTACGCCGGCATGGGTCGCGAACTGCACGCTACCGAACCGGTATTCCGCGCCGCGCTCGACGAAGTTGCCGGTGCACTGCGCGACGAATTGGGCTTCGACCTGCGCGACCGCATGTTTGCGGCCGATGCGGAAGCGTTGAAAGCCACCGAACTGACCCAGCCTGCGACCTTCGCGCTCGAATATGCGCTGGCCCGGCTGTGGATGAGCCTCGGTGTCGAACCGGTCGCGATGATCGGCCACAGCGTCGGCGAGTTCGCCGCCGCCGTTCTGGCCGGCGTGATGCCGCTGGCCGATGCGGCGCGACTGGTCGCACGCCGCGGCCGCCTGATGCAGGCGCTGCCTGCCGGGTCCATGCTTTCCGTTCGTCTGGGAGCCGCCGAGCTGCGGGCGCGCCTCCCGGACGCTCTCTCCCTCGCCGCCGAGAATGCGCCCAACGCCAGCGTCGTCTCGGGCGACACGGACGCCGTCGAGGCCTTCCGCGTCGCGCTCGAAGCGGAGGGCGTCGCCTGCCGCCTCCTGCACACATCGCACGCGTTCCACTCGGCCATGATGGATCCGGTGCTGGACACCTTCCGTGCCGAGGTGGCCGCGGTGTCGCTCAGCGCACCGCGCATCCGCATCGTCTCCACCCTGACCGGTCTGCCGCTGACCGACGAGGAAGCTACCTCGCCGGATTACTGGACGCGGCACATGCGTCACTCCGTGCGCTTCTCGCCGGCGCTGCTGCACGCGCTGGACGACGGCACGCACGCCTTCCTCGAAGTCGGTCCACGCCCGAGCCTGGCCTTGCTGGCTCGTCAGCACTCGCAGAGCCGCGGTCGCACCATCGTCGCCTCGCTGGGCGACGGCCCGGCCGACGAACGGGCCGCCCTGCTCGGCGCCGCTGGCACGCTGTGGTCCGCCGGCGTGGCCGTGAGCACCGCCGCGTTCGACCATCGCGAAAACCGGCGCCACGTGCGCCTGCCTACCTATCCCTTCGAACGCAAGCGGCACTGGATCGATGCGCGCCTTCCGGCGTCCGTCACCCCGATCGCTGCCGGCGCGCCACTGGCGTCGTTCGTTCCCGCCGTACCGGAGCCCCTCATGCCGATGCCTTCCGTCCCCGTCAGCAACGTCCGTCCGCAGCGCCTCGTCGGCGAACTCCTCGCACTGTTCGAGGATGTTTCGGGAACCGAACTCGAGGGTGTCGACCCGGGCGCCAACTTCGTGGAGCTAGGGCTCGACTCGCTGTCGCTCACCCAGGTGGCGTTGCAGTTGCAGAAGACCTACGCGTTGAAGATCACTTTCCGCGAACTGATGGACGGCTGCTCGTCGTTCGAACGGCTCGCGGCGCACATCGATCGCCTGTTGCCGGCTGAAGCCCAGTCGGTGGCGCCCGCGCCGGCGGCGTTGCCCGCCCAGGTCGCGGCGGCGGCGCCCATGCCGATGGCCATGGGCGGCGGACTGGTCCAGGACGTGATCGCACAGCAGATGCAGATCATGCGGGAACAGTTGGCGTTGCTGGCGGGGGCCGCCGCTCCCGCGCTTGTTCAAAATCCTTCCCAGGCCCCTGTGGCTTCTTCTGCGGTTGCCGCTGAAGCGGCTCCTACACAGGGCGGCCCTACGACCGACGAAGAGGCTGCACTGGCGCACACCACCTATGACGTCAAGAAGGCCTTCGGTGCGATCGCGCGCATCCACCATGGCGCGACCGAACTCAGTGGCCGCCAGCGTGCGCGGCTGGACGCCTTCATGCGCCGGTATATCGAGCGCACGAAGACCTCCAAGGCCTATACCGAAGAACATCGCGGGCATCTGGCCGACCCTCGCGTGGTGAACGGCTTCCGCCCGCTGCTGAAGGAAATCGTCTACCAGATCGTGATCGAGCGTTCCAAGGGTTCGAAGGTGTGGGACCTCGACGGCAACGGTTATATCGACGCGCTCAACGGCTTTGGCATGAACCTGTTCGGCTGGCAGCCCGACTTCGTGCTCGACGCCGTGCGCAAGCAGCTCGACGCCGGCTACGAGATCGGTCCGCAGCATCCGCTGGCAGGCATCGTCGCGAAGCAGGTCTGCGACCTCACCGGCTTCGACCGCGCCGCTCTGTGCAATACCGGCTCCGAGGCGGTCATGGGCTGCGTGCGCGTGGCACGTACCGTCACCGGCCGCGACACCCTGGTAATCTTCACCGGCTCGTACCACGGCATCTTCGATGAAGTGATTGTCCGTGGCACCAAGAAGCTGAAATCCGTACCGGCAGCACCGGGCATTCTGCGCAACACGTCCGAGCACGTGCTCGTGCTCGACTACGGCACGCCCGAGTCGCTGCAGATCATCCGCGAGCGCGCCTCCGAGATCGCTGCCGTCCTGGTCGAGCCGGTGCAGAGCCGTCGCCCCGACTTCCAGCCGGTCGAGTTCCTGCAGGAACTGCGCGCGATCACCGAAGAATCCGGTTCGCTGCTCATCTTCGACGAAGTGGTCACCGGCTTCCGCGCCCATCCGCGCGGTGCCCAGGCCGTCCTCGGGATCGACGCGGACATGGCCTCCTATGGCAAGGTCGTCGGCGGTGGCTTCCCGATCGGCGTCATCGCGGGCAAGCGCCGCTTCATGGACGCGCTGGACGGCGGCCACTGGCGCTTCGGCGACGACTCCACGCCAACGGTCGGCGTGACGTATTTTGCAGGCACCTTCGTGCGCCATCCGTTGGCCCTGGCCGCGGCGCATGCCGTGCTCACCCATCTCACGAACGAAGGCGGCCAGCTGCAGACCACGCTCAACGCGAAGGTCACGGCCATGGCCGAGGAACTCAACGCGTTCTGCGTGAGCGTCGGCGCGCCGATTCACATCGTCCACTTCGCCTCGGTGTGGAAGACCACCTTCACCGAAGACCACCCGCTGCAGGACCTGCTCTTCGCCATGATGCGCAGCCGCGGCATCCACATCCTCGACAACTTCCCCTGCTTCTTCACCACGTCGCACAGCGAGGCGGATTTCGCCGCCATCGCCGCCGCGTTCCGTGAATCGATTCTCGAGATGCAGGAAGCGGAATTCCTGCCGCGCCGCCGCGAAACGGCTTCCTTCGATGCCGAGCGTCCGCCCATGCCGGGTGCGCGCCTGGGCAAGGATCCCGAGGGCCGTCCCGCGTGGTTCGTTCCCAACCCGGATGCGCCGGGCAAGTACCTGAGGGTCACCGCATGATGCCGAACGAGCTGGCCGCCGCCACAGCGGTCGACTATGACCCCTTCGCCGGTGCGCCGCTGTCGCGGCTCGTGCCGACTACGGAGCCGCAACGCGAGGTGTGGCTGGCATCCCGGCTGGAGCCGGAAGCCTCGCTGGCGTACAACGAAGCGGTGTCGATCAATCTCAAGGGCTTGCTCGACGTGCCGGCTCTCGAATGGGCGCTGCAGGCGATCGTCGATCGCCACGAAGCCCTGCGAGCCACGTTCAGCGGCTACGGCGAAGGCCTCTTCGTCGCCGAACACGCCACGCTACCGATCGCCTTCCACGATCTCTCGCTGCTCGCGCCGTTCGAGAGCGACTCGCGGATCATGGCCGCGTTCAACCGTATCGTCACCACGCCGTTCGACCTCGAACACGGCCCGCTGGTGCGTGCGGAACTGTTCCGCCTCGCCGCGGACCGTCATCTGCTCACCATCGCCGCACATCACATCGTCTGCGACGGCTGGTCCTTTGGCGTGATCGTTCGCGATCTCGCCGCTCTCTACGCGCAGCGCACGGGCCAGGGCACAGGCCCGGCCGCCGCCGGCGCGTTCTCGAACTTCGCGTTGGCCGAGGCTGCGCACGCCGGCACCGGGGCCGCCCGCGAGGACGAACAGTACTGGCTCAGCCGGTTCGCCGGCACCGTGCCCGTGCTGGACCTCCCCACGGACCGTTCCCGTCCCCGCCGTCGGTCGTTTACCTCACGGCGCGAAGACCGCACGCTCGACCCGACCGAGGTCACCGCGATCAAGCGCCTGGGCGCCGCCCATGGTGCGAGCTTCTACGCGACCCTGCTCACCGGCTTCGCCGTCCTGCTCCGCCGCATCGCGGGGCAGGACGACGTCGTCATCGGCATGCCCTCGGCAGGTCAGGCGGCGGAGGGCCACGACACCCTCGTCGGGCACTGCGTCAACGTGCTGCCCCTGCGCACGCAGTTCGACGATACGGCCACCTTCGCCCAGCTGCTGGGTACGGTGCGCAACGATCTTCTGGATGCCTTCGAACACCAGCGCTACACCCTGGGCAGTCTGCTCGCCCGTCTGTCGATTACCCGCGATCCGTCGCGCCTGCCGTTGGTGGCCGTGCTGTTCAACCTGGACGCGCAACTCGACGAAAGCACGGTGACCTTCCCGGGCCTGCGCTTCGACGTGGAAGCGGTGCCGCGCGCCTATGAGAATTTCGAGCTCTTCGTCAACGCCGTCCAGGTCGACGGTGGCTTGCGCCTGGAATGCCAGTACAACGCCGACCTTTTCGAGGCCGCGACGATCCAGGGCTGGCTCGATGCGTACGCCATGCTGTTACGCCAGGCGGCTCTCGATCCGACCCTGGAAGCGGTGGCGCTTCCGGTCGTCTCCGATGCCGTGTATCGCGAACTGGCCGCACTGCAACCCGCACCCACGCCGTTTCCCGAGTTGCGGCTCGCCCATGAATTCTTCGAACAGCAGGTAGACCGCGCGCCGGAACGTTCGGCCGTGCGCCACGCCGATCGATCGCTGAGCTATGCGGCGCTGGAGTCACGCTCCAATCGCGTCGCCAATGCCCTGCGCGAGCGCGGTATCGGCCACGGCGATCTGGTCGGCCTGTCGCTCATCCGTGGCCTGGACATGGTCGCCGCCGTCCTCGGCGTGCTCAAGTCCGGCGCGGGCTACGTGCCACTGGATCCGACCTTTCCGGCCGATCGTCTGGCCTTCATGGCCGAGGATGCCGCACTGGCCGCACTCGTCGTCGACGACAACGCGGCGCTCGCCTTCCCGTTCGATCCGACGCGCGTGCTGTCGCTGACCAGCGAGGAAGTCGTGCACGCTTCCTTCGAGCGCCCCGAGCGGAACCGCAAGGCCGCCACGCCCGACTCGGTCGCCTATGTCATCTTCACCTCCGGCTCCACGGGGCGTCCCAAGGGCGTACGCGTGCCTCATCGCGCGGCGTCCAATTTCCTGACCAGCATGCAGCGCGTGCCGGGTATCGCACCGGACGACCGTCTGGTCGCGGTCACCACGTTGTCGTTCGATATCGCCTTCATGGAGCTGATGCTCCCGCTGACCAGCGGTGCCGAGATCGTCGTTGCCGGCCGTGACGACGTACGCGATGGGGGCCAGCTCCGTCGCCTGATCGAAGAAGTGGATGCCACGATGATGCAGGCCACGCCTGCCGGTTGGCGCCTGCTGGTCGACGCGGGATGGAACGGGCGCCCGGCGTTCCGCGCCGTCTCCGGCGGCGAGCCGCTGCCGGTCGATCTGGCCGAAGCCCTGCTCGATCGCTGTGGCGAAGTGTGGAACGGCTACGGCCCGACCGAGACCACGGTGTATTCGACCTACTGGCGCGTGTCCGATCCGCGCGAAGGTATCTACATCGGTCGACCCATCGCGAACACCACGGTGCACATCCTCGACGAGCGCGGCAATCACTGTCCCTTGGGCGTGCCCGGTGAGATCCACATTGGCGGTGCAGGCGTCACCCTTGGCTACCTGGATCGTCCGCAGCTCACGGCCGAACGCTTCGTCCCCGATCCCTGGTCGGAAACCCCGGATTCGCGCATGTACCGCACGGGCGATCGTGGTCGCTGGCTTGCCAACGGCATGATCGAACACCTCGGTCGCCTGGACTTCCAGGTGAAAGTGCGGGGCTACCGCATCGAGCCCGGCGAAATCGAAAGCGTGCTCGCGGATACGCCCGAGGTCAGCCGCGCCGTCGTGATTGCACGTGAAGACCGTCCGGGCGATGTGCGCCTGGTGGCCTACGTGGTGGGCCGCGATGGCATCCCTGCCAGCGAAGACAGCCTGCGCTCGCGCCTGCGTTCGCGTCTGCCCGACTACATGATTCCGCAACACATCCTCATGCTGGATGCGATCCCGCTCCTGCCCAACGGCAAGATCGATCGCAAGGCCCTGCCCCCGCCGATCGCCCATTCCGTGGCGACCCCCGGGGAGCGCATGGCGCCACGCAACGAGGACGAACGTCGCGTGGCTGCCGCCATGGAGACCGTGCTCAGCCTGCCCGACCTCGACGTGCGTGACGACTTCTTCGCGCTGGGCGGTCATTCGTTACTCGCCGCGCAGCTCACGGCGCGGCTCAATCGCGAGTTCGATGTCACGCTTTCGTTCCGCACGCTGTTCGACGCACCGACCATCGAACAGCTCGCCGCCGCGATCGGTTCGCAGGTGGCCAGCGGCACGGCACCCGCCGCCGCGCCGATCGATCATCGTCCTGACCAGGAACAGGATCACGCATCGCTGTCGCTCATGCAGCGTCGCCTGTGGGCGCTGGAGCGCATGCATCCGGGCCGCGTGACCTACAACGCGCCTTCGGCGCACCGCCTGCGCGGTCGTCTCGACGAACACGCTTTCGACATGGCCTTCCAGGCCCTGATCCAGCGGCAGCCAAGCATGCGCACGGCGTTCCGCGACATGGGCCAGGACATCATGCAGGTGGTTTCACCGCAGCTGGAATACCCGCTGTTTCCCGCGGAGGATCTCTCTGGCCTGCCTACCGCGGAGCGCGAAGCCCGCCTGATGCAGCGCCTGCAGGAGCTCACCGACACGCCGTTCGACCTGGGCAGCGCCCCGCTGTTCAGCGCGCGCATGTTCCGCCTGTCGGCCGACGAGCACGCGTTCTTCTTCATGCCACACCACATCATCTGGGACGGCTGGTCGTTCGACATCCTCTATAACGAACTGTCGGCGCTGTATCGCTCGTTCGTCGCCGGCCTGCCTTCCCCGCTGGCCGCACTGCCGGTGACCTATGGCGACTTCGCCGAGTGGCACTCGCACTGGCTGGATTCGCCCGCCTTCCAGTCGCAGCTCGGCTTCTGGCGCGAACGCCTTGCCCAGATGGGCGACGTGCGCGCCCTGCCGACCGATCACCCGCGTCGTCCCGGCATGTCCGGTCTCGGTCGCACCGAGTGGATCCGGGTGTCACGCGAAGACACCGACGCGATGCACGAGGTGGCCAAGCAGGCCGACGCCACCCTCAACATGACCCTGCTCGCGCTGTACTACGCCATGCTTTCCAGTTCGGCGGGACAGCACGAGCTCGTCGTCGGCACGCCGGTGCGCGGCCGCAACCAGACCGAGGTCGAATCGGTCATGGGTTACTTCAACAACCTGCTGCCGCTGCACGTGAGCGTCGACCCAGCCCTGTCCTTCCTCGAATTCGTGCGCCACGTGAAACGGACTGCCATCGAAGCCTTCGGTCATCCGGATGTGCCGCTGGAATACCTGCAGCGCGAACTCAAGGTCGGCCATGGTGCGGGCGCCACGCTCTACCAGGCGTTGTTCTCTTTCCAGGATGCACGCCAGCGCTCGGTGGACTGGGGCGGCCTCGCGCACGAACAGATCCTCCTGTTCCAGAGCGGAGCGACGGAGGATCTCGGCCTGTGGTTCCTCGAAAGCAACGCCGGCATGGTCGGTGGCGTCACCTATAACGCCGACCTGCTCCAGGCCAGCACCGCGCGCCTGATGCGCGAACGCTACCTGGACATGATGCATCGGGTGGCAACCGATCCCGCCATCGCGGTGGGTTCCCTCACCGCCGCCACCCCCGCCGAACGCGAAAAGATGCGCGGCTGGAACGCCACGGGCAGCGATGCCCACCTGCCGCTCGACCTGTACGCCATGGTGGAAGCGCGCGCGAAGCTCTCACCGGATGCGACCGCGATCGTCCATGGGCCGCGTGCGACCAGCTACGTGACCCTGCTGCGCCGCGCACTGCGCATGGCCATCCTGCTGCGCGATCGCGGTGCCATACCGGGCAGCGTGATCGGACTGTGCGTCGATCCCGGCGCCGACCGCCTCGCCGGACTCCTGGCCATCGCACACACCGGTAGCACGGCCCTGCTTCTGGACCGCGCCGATCCCGCCGCGCGCCTGCGCGACATCGTTGCCGATGCACGGATGACCGTGATGATCGGCGACATCGCCCTCGAAACCACCCTGGATTGGCCGCGCGCCTGCGCGCTGTGGCTCGACGCCGATCACGCTGAAATCGACAGCGTGCGCCTGGACGACGTACCCGTCGGCGCCTATCCCGAACCCGATGCCCCGGCAATCGCTTTCCACGTGCCCGGTACCGATGGCAAGGCACGCGGAGCGGCACTGTCGCATCGTTCGATGACCAACACCGTCGAAGGGCTGATCAAGGCGCTCGACCTGCGTGACGGTCAGCGTATCGGTGGCGATGCCCTGCCCGCCGATCCGATGTCGACGATCGAACCGCTGCTCGCCCTGGCCAGCGGCGCCACCTGGGTCGTCCAGGAGACCCACGACCTCGCGCGCGGTGAGCTCGCGTCGCTCGATCGCTTCATCGCCACGCCGGAAACCTGGCACGAGCTGCTCGACCAGGGCTGGCCGGGCGATCCGAACATGCATGCGGCCATCGTCGGCGGTACACCGACGCCGGAAGTGGCCGCACATATCGGCGAACGCACGGCCGGATTGTGGACGCTGTTCGGTGACGCGCTGTCGGCACCCGTCGCCACGTGCGGCCGCGTCGACCGTGCCGTCGATGCGCTGCACGAAGGTCGCCCGATCGCCAACAGCGAAGTCTGGATGCTCGACGACGACGGCGAACCGTGCCCGATCGGCGCGACCGGCGAGGTGGCCATCGCCGGCCGCGGTCTCGCCATGCCCTTCGGCACGCGGGCCCTGGCGGATCGTCAGCCAGGCGACGATCGCCTCGTGCGCACGGGGTATCGCGGTCGCTGGCTGGCCGACGGCCTGGTCCAGGTGCTCGATCGCGACGACCGCCGCATTCGCCGGCATGGTCTGGACATCGAGCCGACGGCGATCGAAACCTTGCTGCTCGCCCAGCCCGGCATCGTCCGTGCGCTGGCCGTGCCGCGCACCGGCCACGCCGGCGACCAGCGCATCGATGCCTACGCCGTCGCTACGCCGGGCTGTCTGCCTGACGCCGATGGCCTGCGTGCCGCCCTCGCCAGCCACCTGCCTGCGTGGTCCATGCCGGCCAGCCTGACCCTGCTCGATGCCATGCCCATGTTGGCGACGGGGGAGCCGGATATCACCGCGCTGCCCTTGCCCACCGAGCAGCGCCCGGGCTCGGGCACGCCGAACAGCAATGAACCGCATACGGAAAGCGAACGCCTGCTCGCATCCGTGTGGCAGGAACTGCTGGGCATGTGCCGCATTCGTACCAGTGACAACTTCTTCGATGTGGGCGGCCATTCGCTGCTCGCCGTCGATATGGCCATGCGCGTACAGAAGCTGACGGGCGTGCAACTCAACCTGCTCGATATCGCAAACGGGACGCTCGGCACGCTCGCCGCGGATCTCGCCCTGGCCCCGCCAGCGGCGCCGACCGCCTCGAAACGTGGCCTGTTCAGTCGTCTGCTCGGGCGCGGTTGACACATGGCACCGGGGGGAACGCCATGATCACACATCTTGCCTGGCTCCTTTGCTGGACGTCGGCCCTGCTGCTGATGCACGTCTTTGTCGGCTACCCCGTGCTGGTGTGGTTGCAGGCACGGCTGCGTCCGCAGCCGGTCGCGCGCCGCGCCATCCTGCCGACGGTGAGCATCGTGATCGCGGTGCACGACGGCGCGAGCTTCATCCGCTCCAAGCTGGCCAGCCTGCAGGCACTGGACTACCCGGCCGAACTCATCGACATCGTGATCGCCTGCGACGGCTGCCACGACAACACGGTGACCACCGCCCGCCGCTCCACCGATCCACGCCTGACGGTGCTGGACTTTCCCAATCGCCGCGGCAAGGCTGCCTGCCTCAATGACGCCGTGGCGCTTACCCGCGGCGAGGTGCTGCTGTTCACCGATGTACGCCAGAAGCTCTCGCCCACCGCATTGACCGAGCTCGTCGCCAACTTCGCCGATCCCAGCGTGGGTGCGGTCGGCGGTGAGCTGCATATGGAGAACATCCGCACGGGCTTTGCACAGGGCGTCGATTTCTACTGGCGCTACGAGAAAGGCATCCGCCACGCGGAGAGCCGCTCTGGCTCCACCATCGGCGTGAGCGGCGCGCTCTACGCGATTCGTCGCAGCCTGTTCCAGCCCCTTCCGCCCGGTACGGTGCTCGACGACGTGCTGGTGCCGATGCGTGTCGCTGCCCAGGGCAAGCGCGTGGTCTTCGAGCCGCGCGCCATGGCCTGGGACCAGCCCTCGCAGGTGCCCGAAGACGAACGCCGCCGCAAGATCCGCACGCTGGCCGGCAACTATCAGCTGATCCAGCTCGCCCCATGGCTGCTCGTGCCCTGGCGCAATCCGTTGTGGCTGCGCTTTGTCAGCCACAAGCTGCTCCGTCTGCTCGCGCCCTGGCTGATTCTCACACTGACCTTCAGCACCGCCGTATTGATCACCCGGCACCCGATGTATGCGTTCGTCTTCAGCTGCCTCATCGCCGGGGCCCTCATGGTCGGTCTCGCACGCCTTCGCCCGACGCTCGGCCGCCTGCTTCCGCTGCGCATCGCGGTCGCGTTCTTTTACCTCAACCTCTTCGCGGCACAGGCCCTGCTGGCCTTCGCGCGCAATCGAAGGCTGCACCTATGGTGATCGACATGAATGGTGGCGCTCCAGGCATCCGTGGTCGTCTCGGCGAACTGTGCTACTCCAGCGGCCTGCTGCATTCGCTGCAGCGGATGCGCGCGTGGTGGCAGCGCGACCTGCGCATCCTCGCCTATCACCGGATCATGCCGTTGCCGGATCCAGACACGTATGAGTTCGATCTCGAACTGATCAGCACGCCGCCGGACCAGTTCCGCGAGCAGATGCTTCGCATCCGGAAGTATTTCCGGCCGATGCGCCTGACCGACGTCGTCGCCGCCATGGATGCCGGCGAGGCGCTGCCGCCGGACACCGTCGCCGTCACGTTCGACGATGGCTACGACGACAACTACCGTATCGCCGCGCCGATCCTCGATGAGCTCGGCGTGCCGGCGACCTTCTTCGTTTCCACCGGTCACATCGACAGCGGCAAGCCGTATGCCTACGACTGGCTGGTGCACATGATCCTGACCACCAGCGCCCCGCGCCTTGCGTTACCCGAGCTGGCGATCGACATTCCGCTGCCGCCCGACCGTGCTTCGCGTCGGCGGATTGCGGGAAACATCCTGCTGAAGATGAAGTGGCTGGACGCACTCGGCCAGACCGCCATGACCGAGCGCCTGGAGTCCGAGTGGAACATGCCCTCGGCCAAGGCGCGACCGATCGAGTGTCGCCCGATGACCTGGGACCAGGCACGCGAGATGGAGGCGGCCGGCCTCGAATTCGGATCACACGGCGTCCACCACCGCATGCTGGCGCGCCTGCCACCGGACGAGATGGAGCGGGAGATCCGCGAGTCCAAGGCCACCCTCGATCGCGAACTGCGCAATCCGGCGATCCTCATGTCCTACCCCGTCGGCGGCGACCGCGCTTACAACGACGCGGTGATCGCAGCGACGCGCAATGCGGGATTCAAGCTGGGCTGCAGCTACATCTGCGGTACCAACGCCGAACCCTCCGAGAACCGCTACGCGCTTTACCGCCTGCCGGTGGAAAGCAACATGGGCCCGGGCTGGTTCGCGGCCATGCTCGCCCTGCCGCAGCTGATGAGCTACCCCACGGCCTCGCATGAAGCGAACGGGCCGAAGGACCACACATGTTCCCCCTGATCCTCCTCTACGTGGTGCTCACGATCATCCGGCCGCAGGACTACCTGCCTGGGCTGGAGAACGTGCCCATCCTGCCTATCGTGCTGTTGCTCGCGTTCGCCTCGTGGCTGTTCTCGCACGCGAAGACATTCGCCGCCCCGCAGTTCCTCATCCTCCCGGTTTTCCTGCTGATCCTGATGATCTCCGAGGTCACCAACGGCTGGACCGGTGGCGCGATCGACGAGCTCGCGCGCTTTGGCCCGGTGGTGATCGCCTTCTTCGTCTTCGGTGCGGCGTGCAATACGCAAAAACGCGTGCGTGTCGCCATGGGCGTCTTCGTCGTTTGTGCGGCGGTGCTTGCCCTGCATGGCGTGGAGCAATCACGACTGGGCACAGGCTGGACCGGGATACCGCTGAGCGAAGGCGGCCGTATCCAGTACGTCGGTATCTTCAACGACCCCAACGACCTGGGCCTTTTGTTCGCCGCGTGCCTGCCCATGGCGGTCTTCCTCGGTCGCCGCGGCGCGGGAGCGATGCGACCGGTGTGGCTGGGCTGCGCCATGCTGCTGCTCTACGGCATCGTGCTGACCAACTCGCGCGGTGCGCTGCTGGCCGTGCTCATCATTGCCGGCTGCTACGTGTGGTATCGCAAGGGCATCGTCGTGGCAGGCATCCTCGGCGTGGTCGGCCTGACCGCGATGAAGCTGGTCTCCTCGCGCATGGATGAGCTGGACGCCGGCGAAGAATCCGCTGCGGGACGCGTCGATGCGTGGTACGCCGGCCTGGAGATGTTCCGCGACAACCCCGCGTTCGGCGTGGGTGCCGGCAACTTCACCGAGTACAACGAGCTCACGGCGCACAACTCCTTCGTGCTGGTACTGGCCGAAACCGGATTCATCGGCTTCGTCACGTGGCTGGCCTTCGTCGGTTACGGCTTCTGGATGATGCTGACCATCATCCGCCACGTGCGCGTGCCCGGCACGGATCCGAAGGTGGAAGCCGAATGGCTCATGGAGAAGCAGCTGGCGCTCACCCTGCTGCTTTCGTTGTGCGGCCTCTTCGCCGCCGCCTTCTTCCTCAGCCGCAGCTACATGGTGGTGCTCTACCTGATCGCCGCGATGGTTGCGGGTCACTACATCGGCGCACGCAAGCGCTGGCCGGAACTGCCCTTCTTCCGCCTTTCCGATGGCGGATGGCGTTGGGTGCCGGCCGCCGCGGGCAGTGTCGCCGCCCTCTTCGTTCTCGTCGCCGTGCTGCTGAGAACCGTATGAGCCTCTATGAATCCGCGCTGCGTAACGTCATCTGGCCCGCCTACGAAGGCGGCCTGCGTCGACGTGAGACACCGCGGCATATGCGTCGCTACGAGAGCGATCAATGGCTCAGCCGTGAGCGCATCGAAGCGTTGCAGTTCGAGCGGCTGCAGGCCCTGCTCGAGTGGTGCTACCGCGAAGTGCCTTACTACCGCGAGCGCTGGACTGCGTTGGGCATCGCCCCGCGGGACATCCGCAGCCTGGTCGACTTCGCGCAGCTACCGGTGCTGACCAAGGCCGATATCCGCAACCACGCCGATGACCTGAAGGCCACGTCGCTGAAGGGCGGCCTGGGTTACAAGGCCACCGGCGGTTCCACCGGTGAACCGCTGCGTTTCGGTTTCACCCGCGAAAGCAACGACCGCCGCGTGGCGGTGATGTGGCGCGGCTACGGCTGGGCGGGCTCGCGCATGGGCCGTCGCACGCTGTTTCTCTGGGGTGGCCCGGTCGGCAACCCCAGTGCGAGCCATCAACTGAAGGATCGCCTTTACAACGCCGTGTTTGCACGCAAGCTGCTCAACAGCTTCCAGATGACCGAGACCAATCTGGCCGAGTACGCCGATGCGATCGATGCCTATCGGCCAGAAGTCATCGTGAGCTATGTGGGGCCGCTGGTGCGCCTGGCCGAGTGGCTGCTGGCGAACAACCGGCGCGTGGCGTCACCCGCCTCGATCATCGGCGCCGCGGAGGCCCTGCATCCGTTCCAGCGCGAGATCATCGAGCGTGCATTCGGCGCGCCGGCCTTCAACACCTATGGCTGCCGTGAATTCATGCTCATCGCCTCCGAGTGCGAGCACCGCGACGGCCTGCACGTGAACGCCGATCACCTGGTGGTGGAGACGCTCGACGCCCATGGCCAGCCGATTCACCAAGGCAGCGGCGAGATCGCCATCACCGACCTGTTCAATTACGGCATGCCGTTCATTCGCTACGTCAATGGCGACATGGCCACGCACGCCAGCGCCAAGCCCTGTCCCTGCGGCCGCGGCCTGCCGATGCTGGCCTCGGTGGATGGGCGCAAACTCGATGCCATTCGCACGCCGGCGGGGCATGTGCTTCCCGGTGAGTTCTTCCCGCACATGCTCAAGGATGTGCCGGGCCTGACCCGCTTCCAGCTCGTACAACGCCGCCTGGATCGCCTGGATCTGTCGATCGTGCGTGGCGAAGCGTTCAACGACCAGTCGCTCGACTACATACGCCATGAAGTGGCCAAGGTACTGGGTTCGAGCGCCGAGCTGCATTGCCATTTCGTCGACGATATTCCGTTGACCCGCAGCGGCAAGCTGCGCGTCACCGTCTCGGAGCTGACCTCGTGAACATCACCCACTTCGTCGAGAACCTCAATCGCGGCGGCCTGGAGCGGATGGTCCTCGACCTGGTCACGGAACAGCACCGTCTCGGCCACTACGTGCAGGTGGTCTGCCTGTTCGAACGCGGCTCCCTGGCCGGCGAGCTGGACGCGCTCGGCATCCCCGTACACGCCTGCCACAAACAGGCCGGCTTCGACCTGCGCGCGGTCGGCCGCGCGCGTCGCTTCATAGCCAGGCACCGCACCGAGGTACTGCACACGCACAACGCGGTCGCGCACTACCAGGCCGTGCTCGCTTCGACCGGCATGGGTATTCGCCAGGTGGTGAACACCCGTCACGGCATGGGCGGACAGCAGAAGCCAGGCCGCCGTGAATGGCTGTTCCGTCAGGCGATGAAGGCGACCGATGCCGTGGTCGCCGTGTGCGAGGCATCGCGTCGCGACGCGGTACACCGTGGCATCGTGCCGGCGGCGAAAGCCTGCGTGGTGCCCAACGGCATCATGCTTGGCGGCTTCGATGTCGCCTCGGACACGATGCACGAGCGCCTGACCCGCATGCTCAACGTGCCCACCGGCACCCAGATCATCGGTACGGTCGGCCGGCTGAACTGGGCCAAGGACCAGGCCAGCCTGATTCGCGCCTTCCGCCAGATTCACGCCAATCGCCCCGATACGGTCCTCGTCCTGGTCGGTGACGGTGAGCTGCGCGAGACCCTGCGCGCCTGCGCCTTCGACGAAGGCGTGGCCGGAAGCGTCCACTTCCTTGGCGATCGCAACGATGTACGCCAGTTGTTGCAGGGCTTCGACCTGTTCGTGCTCTCGTCCCTTACCGAGGGCTACTCCATGGCCCTGCTGGAAGCCTGCGCCACCGGATTGCCGATCGTCGCGACCGACGTCGGCGGCAATGCCGAGATCGTCCGCGACGACGCTACCGGACGTCTGGTGCCTCCGGCCGATGCTCCCGCGCTGGCCCGCGCCGTCCTCGGCATGCTCCACGAATCCCAGCGCGCTTCGTCGTTCGGCCGGGCAGCCCGCCAGTGGGTGGAAACGCACGGATCGCTCGAGGCCATGGCGGCACGTTACGGAAAGCTCTACTTTGGTGACATGGAGGCGGCATCATGAAGATCCTGATCCTGACCAACCTTTTCCCCACGCCCTGGGATCCGCGCCGCGGCACCTTCAATCGCCAGCAGTTCCAGCGCCTGGCCGAGCGCCATGAGGTGGACGTGCTCACCGCCGTCGATTTTCGCGACCGCCTGGCCGGCGCCAAGGGCAGCGTGCATGTGCCGGGCATCCACCGCGACCACTTCACCTTCTATCACCCGCCACGCTTTGGCCGCTTCCTCAACGCCTTCTGCTTCTTTGCCAGCGTGATGTGGCAGCGCGGCAGCGAGCTACGAGCCGCACGCTACGACGTGCTGCTGGCTAGCTGGGCCTTTCCCGATGCGGTGGCTGGCGCCTGGGTGGCGCGACTGCTCGGCATCCCCTATGTGGTCAAGGTGCACGGCAGCGACCTCAACGTGCAGGCCGAAGCACGCCTGCGCCGGCCGCAGATTCGTGCCGCCCTGCGTGGTGCGGGCGCGGTGATCGCAGTCAGCAAGGCCCTGGCGCGCAAGGCGGTCGCCCTGGGCGCACCGGCCGATCGCGTCGAGGCGCTGTACAACGGCGTCGACACGCGCATCTTCAACCGCGGCGATCGTACCGCCGCCCGACAACGTCTAGGCCTTCCGGCCGAAGTGCCCATCGTGCTTTACGCAGGTAACCTGAAGGCCACCAAAGGCTGTCACGACCTGATCGAAGCATTCCCTATGCTGGTAAAACGCCATCACGACGCGCGCCTCATCTACGTCGGTGAAGGCCCCTCACGCGCGAACCTGGAAGACCGCGCTTCCTCTTTGTGCTGTGCGCCGGCCGTTCGTTTCGAAGGCGCCGTAGACCATTCCGCGCTTGCCGACTGGTTCCGCGCGGCCGATGTTCTCTGCCTGCCAAGCCACAACGAGGGCGTACCGAACGTGGTGCTGGAAGCCATGGCCTGCGGCACGCCGGTAGTCGCAACCGCGGTAGGCGGCATTCCGGAAGTGCTGCCCGAAACGGCAGGCCTGCTGGTACCGCCGCACCAACCCCACGAACTGGGCACTGCCCTGGTCGAAGCCTTCGAGCGCCATTTCGATCCGGTCGTGATTGCCGCCCACGCGGCGACATTCCGCTGGGACGAAAACATCGATCGTCTGGAGCACACGCTCCATCGCGTAGCCGCCGGCGAACCGGCACATCTTGGCGCAAACGCATGAACTGGAAATTGAAAAAACACGACCTGCTCGGCCTGCTGCCGGAAGCGCTCGTGCTCACCCGCACCCGCGATCACGATCTGCGCTACCTCAGTTTCGACGACGGCCCGGACCCGGAACACACGCCGAAGCTGCTCGACACGCTGGCAAAGCACGGCGTGAAGGCGAGCTTCTTCCTGGTCGGCGAAAAGATCGAGCAATACCCGGAGATCGTCCAGCGGATCGTGGCCGACGGTCACATGATCGGCAACCACTCGTACAGCCACTGGTCCTTCAGGAACATGGACCTGCGCAAGCAGCTCGACGAGGTGTACCGAACCGACGCCCTGCTGCGCCTTTTCGACAATCGTCCCTACCATCGCATGCGTCCGCCCCACGGTTATGTCGGGGCGAAGCTTCTGCTGCATTTCGCCCGGCGCAAGCGCAGTTTCATCTATTGGTCGTACGACAGTCTCGACTACCAGGACCGCCCGATCGAAGCGCTCATCTCGCGCCTGCGCGACGATCCACCGGCCGCTGGTGACATCGTGCTCATGCACGACGACAGCGACAAGGCCGCCGAGGCGCTCGACGTGCTCCTGCCGGAATGGATCGACCAGGGCATTCGTTTTGGTGCCCTTCCCGGCAACGCCCCTTGAACATCCTCTACCACCACCGGACGCGCGGGCGCCACGTGGAGGGCGTGCACATCCGTGGGATCGTGCATGCGCTGCGTGAGCTGGGGCACGAGGTGTCGGTCATGTCGTTTCCCGGTGCGGACCCCGAGCGTGAACAGCCGGAGGCCGCCGGCGGCGAGCGTGGGCGCCTCGCCGGCTTCGTGACGAAGCTGCCCGGGGTGGTGTTCGAAGTGTTCGAGCTGCTCTACAACATCGTCACCCTGGCGCGGATGACGCGTGCCTGGCGCACGCATCCGCCAAAGCTGATCTACGAACGCTATTCGCTATTCCTGTTCGCCACCGTCTGGCTCGCCCGCCGTCGCGGCATCCCGTTGGTGCTGGAAATCAACGATTCGGCCCTGGTCGACCGGGTACGGCCGCTGACCATGAAGGGCCTGGCCCGGCGCATCGAAGGCTGGTGCCTGCGCCACGCGACCGGCCTGGTATTCATCTCCACCTATTTTCGCGATCAGGCGATCGCTGCCTACGGGGACATCGCTCCCTCGGTGATTTCGCCGAACGCCGTGGACCTCGCCCGCTTCGATCCGGGCCGCTTCGACCGTGAGACCCTGCGCCGCGAGCGCGGGCTCACCGGACGTACCGTCTGTGGCCACATCGGCGCCTTCGCCCACTGGCATGGGGTGGACCAATTCGTCGAGGCGATCGCCAACCGGCTGCACGATGTGCCGGAACTGGCCCTGGTCTTCGTCGGCGACGGCAAGACCTTGCCGGCGGTGCGCGCGCTGGTCGCCGAGCGTGGCCTCAGTGACCGCGTGCTCCTGCCCGGCCGCGTGCCCCATGAGGATGTGGCCAGCTGGATCGCCTGCATGGACTATGCCGTGTTGCCGAATTCCAATCATTACGGCTCCCCCATGAAACTGTTCGAGTTCATGGGCATGGGCGTTCCGATGGTCGCACCGGACTACGCACCGGTCGCCGAAGTGATTGCCGATGGCCGCACGGGATGGTTGTTCCCGCACGGCGATGCCGCTGCCTGCGTCGAGCGCGTGCTCGCGTTGGCCCGGCTGACCGATGAGCGCAGGCGCGTGGGGCATGCCGCGCGTGACTACATCGCCAGCGAGCGGCAGTGGCGCAACAACGCCGAGCAACTGCTTACCCTGGTGCCAGCCGGAGCCGCCGCGTGATCGTCCTTGCCCTGATCGTCCTGATCCTGCTCGCCTTCGCCGCCGCGGTGACGGTAGCGATCCGTGCGCGCAACATGCAGTACTGGCTGTGGGGATACCTCACCCGGCCCAAGGTCCCGAAGGTGTCGGGCCCGGTCCACGTCATGTTCTGTTTCGTCGACCACTTCGAACCGAACTGGGGCCGTGTGGACATGGACACGCAGCGCCGTCGCGTCGACCGCTGGTGCACGGACTACCGTGCCCTCGCCTCGCGCCACCGCGACGCCGACGGACGCGTTCCGCAGCACAGCTTCTTCTATCCCGAAGAGGAATATGTCGAGGAGCATCTGGACAAGATCGAGTCGCTCTGTGCCGATGGCTACGGCGAGATCGAAATCCACCTCCACCACGACAACGACACCCCGGACAACTTCGTCGCCACGATCGACCGCTTCAACCGGCTGTTGCACGACAAGCACAACGCGCTACCGCGCGACCCGGTGACGGGGCAGCTTCGCTTCGCCTTCATCCACGGCAACTGGTGCCTGGACAACTCGCGTGCCGACGGCCGCTGGTGCGGTATCAACAACGAACTGATCCTGTTGCGCGAACTCGGTTGCTACGCGGACTTCACCCTGCCCTCCGCACCCAGCGACACGCAGACACGCCTGTCCAACGCCATCTACTACGCCACGGACGACCCGCATAAGTGCAAGTCGCACGACACCGGTGTACGCATGCGCGTGGGCGGCACGCCGTCCGGCGACCTGCTGATCATCCAGGGCGTGCTCGGCCTGAACTGGAAGAACCGCCGCTTCGGCATCATCCCGCGCATCGAGAACTCCGATATCCGCCGTGGCTCCCCGCCTACGCCCTCGCGCGTGGACCAATGGGTGCGCACGGGTATCCACGTCGAAGGCCGGCCGGAATGGATCTTCATCAAGATCCACACCCACGGCACGCAGGAAGGCGACATGGACACCCTCCTCGGCCAGCCGGTCGACGCGATGCACGATTACCTCGAGTCCACCTACAACGACGGCCGCGACTACGTGCTCCACTACGTCAGCGCCCGCGAGATGTACAACATCGCCAAAGCCGCCGAAGCCGGCATGACCGGCGACCCCGGCCGCTACCGCGACTTCGAACTCCCCAAACCCGGCCACCAGACCCCAGCAAATGCCACTGTAGGAGCCGATTCATCGGCGATACCAGTCCCCCTCACCACCACCCCGTAGGAGCCGATTCATCGGCGATGCTCTCCTCCCCCAGAAAACCGCCAAACCAACACCAACATCACACTCCTCGCCGGATCATCCTGTCTCCCAACAGGAACACCCCATGTCTTCATCCTTCGATCCCAACGACGAAAACGGTGAAGGCGACCTCACCGACCTGTTAGGCGAGCTACGCGTCCTGCTACCAGCGGCGCAACTCCTCTCCGGCTTCCTGATCGCCGTCCCCTTCGCACCCGGGTTCTCGCGACTCGTCGGCTCCGAGCAACACATCTTCCTCGCCACGTTCATCTTCTCGTTGATCAGCCTGGTCATGCTCAGCGCACCGGCAATCCAGCATCGCCTCATCCGCCCGCTACGCGACAGGGAGCAGTTCAAGGTGATGGCCGGACGGCAGATGCTGGCGGGAGCTGTGGCCCTGGCCATCGCGCTGGTACTCGTCACCCAACTGGTGCTGTCCGCCGTCATGGGCGACGTCATAGGCAACATCGCAGCCGGCGCGCTCGGCACGTTGATCGCCGTGACGTGGTGGGTGCTGCCCTGGTGGTTACGCGGCCGCGGTCATGTCTAATGCAAACGTCGGCTTGTCAAAGACGCAGCCCTGATCGCCACGCCCAGCATCGTCCCGGCGCAGCAATGAAGAAGCACGACGCCGGGTAACCGCAGCGACCCGCTCCACTGCCGGGGTGGACCGAACGCCTCTACCATCACGATCCCAAGCACGGCAGCCGAAACAAACGTCACCACCCACAGCACATACGCCAGCAGCTCGTCGCGCGAACCGTATTTCAGGAGCCCCAAGAGGCTCGATACGAACACTGCCGCTCCGATGACGGGCACGCAGCGAATACCCGCATCTCCCACGGGCAGCAGAAGCACTCCCCCGACGGGCGAAGACCCAGCGCGCAGGAGCACCGGAACCGCCGCGAAGAGCACCGCTGTCCAAAGCACCGGATAGCGCCTCGCTATGGCGGCCGAAACGACCACGAGTATCCACTTCTTCGCGTTCATGGGACGGAAGGCTACCTGCCGCGTCCCCACCGATATATCGGAAAATTCTGAAAAGACGCCCTGATCTCGGCAGCGTCAGTCGGCGTCACCGTTCTTCGACGGCCTTGCACTGGAGGTCGAGGCGTTCGAGCCAGTCGTAAAGCACCGGCAACAAAATCAGCGTCAATAGCGTCGAGCTAATCAATCCCCCGACCACCACTGTCGCCAGCGGGCGCTGTGTTTCCGCTCCCACCCCGGACGAGAGCAACATCGGCAGCAACCCCAGGATCGCCACGCTCGCCGTCATCAACACCGGCCGCAGCCGTTGCAACGTGCCGGTCAAGACGGCATCGCGAACCGATAGCCCTGCTGCGCGTCGCCCATTAAGGAAGCTCACCAGGACGATGCCGTTCAACATCGCCACGCCGAAGACGGCGATGAAGCCGATCGCCGAGGGCACCGAAAGATATTGCCCGGTGACGAACAGCCCCACGACCCCGCCAATGATCGCGAATGGCACGTTGGCAAGGACCAGGGCCGCATGCCGTACCGATTGGAACGCGGTGTACAACAAGACGAAGATGAAGAAGATGGTCACCGGCACGATCAACGCCAGCCGCTTCAGCGCACGCTGCTGATTCTCGAACGCCCCACCCCAGGCCGTGTACGAACCGGCCGGTAAGGCGACATTCGCGGCGATCTTCGCCTCGGCCTCGCGCACGAAGCCGTCGATATCGCGTCCGCGCACGTCCATCTGGATCACTGCGTAACGGCGCAAGGCCTCGCGTCGGATGAACGAATACCCCTCCGCCTCGCTCACCTTTGCGACCTGCGACAGCTGCACGAGCGCACCACCGGGTGTACGCAACGGAATCCGTTCGATCGCCGGCAGTGAGGCCTTGCTCGCATCGTCCAGACGCACGCTGATGTCGAAGCGGCGGACGCCGTCGAGCAGCGCACCGACGGGCTCGCCACCGATACCATTGCGGACCACGGTGAGGACGTCGTCCGCGTTGAGCCCATAACGGGCCAGTGCGTCACGATCCACTTCGATGCGAATCTGCGGCTTACCGATGTTCGCCTCCAGCGACAGGTCGGCCACCCCCGGCACCGTCGCCAGCACATCCTTCAGCTGCGCACTGACACGGTCGAGCTGATCGAGGTCATCGCCGTAGACCTTCAGCGCCAGCGTGGCACGCACGCCCGAGATCAGCTCCTCGATGCGCATCTGGATGGGCTGGGTGTAGCTGACTACCGCCGTGGGCAACGCGTCGGTGAGTTCCTTCTGCATATCGGCTTCAATGCCTTCGAGGGTCTGCCCATCGCGCCATGCCGACCTGGGCTTGAGCGGCGTGTAGACCTCCATGTAGTTCACATCGGCCGTCTCCCCCTTCTCCGCCCGGCCAATCATCGCCAGGGTGGTTTCCACCTCGGGAAACTTCGCCTGGATGCGTTCGGCGACGCGCCGCGAAAGCGCGATGGATTCGTCCAGCGAGGCGGAAGGTATCGATGTGATCCGCCACATGATCGCGCCCTCGCGAAGGTTGGGCATGAACTCCTTGCCCAGGAAGGGGAACAGGGACATCGACCCAAGCAAGGCCGCGACGGCGATGCCGACGACGACGCGGCGACGGCCGAGCGACCAGGCCAGCGCCCGGCCGTAGCCGCGCTTGAGCAAGGCGACCACCCGGGTGTCCTTTTCTTCCTTGGGCTTGAGCACGAGTGCCGCGAGAACTGGCACCAGCGTCAGCGACAGCAACAACGATCCCGCCATGGCAAAAGCGATGTTGAATGCCATCGGCTTGAACATCTTGCCCTCCAGCCCCTGCAGGCTGAACAGCGGCAGGAAGACGACGATGATGATGAGGATCGCAAACGCCACCGGCTGTGCGACCTCACGCGCGGCAGCAAGCACCGCGGCCGCACGGTCGACAGGTTCGCCGGCCGCCTTGCGCTCGGCCATGAGGCGGAACGCGTTCTCCACCATGACGACGGCGCCATCGACCATCATGCCGATGCCGATAGCCAGTCCGGCCAGGGACATCAGGTTGGCCGAGAGCCCCGCCCAGCCCATACCGATGAAGGCCATCAGCATCGCCAGCGGCAGCGTCACCACGACGATCAGGGCGCTGCGCAGCTCACCGAGGAACAGGAACAGCACAAGGGCTACCAACAACGAGCCCTCCACCAGCGCGCGCACGGCCGTGCCCACCGCCGCGTCGACCAGGTCGGTTCGCTCGTACACGGGCTTCACGAGCACGCCGGCCGGCAAGGCCTTCTTCACCGTCTCCAGCTTGGCCTTCACCGCCTCGACCACACTACGCGCGTTCTCGTCGATGCGGGCGAGTGCCTGGCCCATGACCACTTCCCTGCCGTCGCGCGTGACGGCGCCGGTGCGCGGTGCGCCCGCTTCGACGACCTGAGCCACATCGCGAATGTAGACAGGCGTCCCGTCGCTACTCTTCAGCACGATGTTGCCGATGTCCGCCGCGTTGCGGACCAACCCAAGCCCGCGCACGAGGTACTGCTCACGCCCCACGTCGACCACATTGCCGCCGACCTGTGCATTGTTGGCGTCCAGCGCCTGCATCACATCCTTGAAGCCCAGCCCATGCGCAATCAGGCGCATGGGGTCGATGCGGACCTGGAATTGCTTCTCCTGGCCACCCCAGGAGCTCACATCGTCGACCCCGGGCGCGGTGCGCAGGATCAGGCGCACCGTCCAGTCCTGAAGCGCACGCAGGTCCATGTCGGAGGGCGCGTCCATCGCCCCCTCGTCCGCGCGTTCAACCGTGTACCAGAACACCTGGCCCAGGCCGGAGGTGTTCGGCCCCATCTCCGGCTTGCCGTAACCCGCCGGCAAGCGCTCACCCACCTGCTGCAACCGCTCGTTGACGAGTTGGCGGGCGAACCAGACATCCATGCTGTCCTCGAAATACACCGAAACATACGAGAGCCCGAAAAGGCTTACCGAACGGATGTCGGTGACCTTTGGCAAGCCGGCCAGTCCCGACTCCACAGGTGTCGTCAGCAGCAGTTCCACGTCCTCGGCCGCCAGACCGGGAGCCTCCGTGTAGACATTCACCTGCACCGGCGTGACATCGGGAAACGCATCGATCGGTAACTGACGCACAGCCTGGATGCCAACAAAGGCGATGCTGGCGAAGGCCAGCAGGACCAGCAGCTTGTACTTCAGGGAGAGTTCGACCAGACGAAGCAGCATCAGTCTTCTCCCAGTTCCGAGCGCAGGATCCGCGCCTTCAATGCGAAGGCCCCCTTGCGTGCGTACGACGTGCCTGCGACGACGCCCTGGCGGATCTCGGTCCAGCCACCGCGCGTTTCTCCGACGTCCACCGCGACGGGCTCGAACCGCCCCGCCTTGCCCTGGACGAACAAGGTGGGCTGGTTGCGCAACAGCACGATCGCATCCGCCGGCACCGCCAGGCGCGCCGTGGCCCCACCCACGGCGATACGGGCCTCGACCAGCTCACCCGGATGCAACAGGTCGTCATGATTGGCGACCTGCACACGCACATCGGTACTGCGCGTCGTCTCATCCGTCTGGTGCGAGCGTCGGATGACCGTGCCCGGCAACTCCCGACCATGCGCAAGCACGGTGACTGCCGCGCCTTCGCGCACGCGCTCCGCGTCGGCGGGCGTCAGCCGGGCCTCGACCCACACGCTGTCTTCGGTCACGACGGTAAACAGGATGCGACCGGGCTCGACGCGCTCGCCGACCATGAAGGCGTCGGTGACGATCCTCCCTGCGCTGGGTGCGATCAGCTCGAAATCGCCATTCGCCGCCGCCGACCCGCGTCGCACCACGCTGGCGATCTGCGCATCGGTAAGGCCGTAGGCGCGAAGTTTCGCCCGCGACTGGTCGCGCTGAACGAGGGCTTCACCATAGCGCCGCGCGGAAACCGCCTGCGGCCCGAGTGACGACACACGCGCCCAATCCTGGCTGGCGACAATCAGCTGCCCCTGGGTCTCGGCCACGTCGACACTGGAGAGCACTACCAGCGGTTGACCCTTGCTCACCACGTCGCCGAGACGCGCCTTGCGCGCGACGACCTGCGAGGCGACACGCGGCGACACCAGCACCGTGGCATACGCGTCCATCTTCACTTCACCAGGGGCTTTCAGATCCTCCCCGAGCGGGCGCGTCCCGAGGACGTCCACGACAATCCCGGCATCCTTGATAGCCGCCGCGTCCAACACGAGAACCGCAGCCGTCGTGGGTGAATCCGCCACTTCCAGCACGAGACCCACAGCCGTTGTAGGAGCCGCTTCAGCGGCGATCTCTCCCACCAGCACGAACAGCACAGCAACGCCATACAAGCGCAAGTTCTTCATCACTTGATCTCCGCAACAGGGGACTCGATCCAGTCGTCGAGACGACCGGCGGCGGCGAGGTAGTCGAACCAGGCCTGCCAGAGCTGCGCCTGCAGCACGAGCCCGGCCTGCGCGGTATCGAAACTTTGATTGAGCTGAACGAGGTAGTCGGAGGTGTCCAGCTCGCTCGCCTGCCAGAGCCGGTCGAGTGTCACGGTGCGTGCATCGAAAGCTTGCGCGCGGCTGTCACGAAAGGCCTGGCTCGCCTGACGAAGCGCCTCGTAGGTCACTCTCGCCTGCTCCAGCGTCGCTTCGGCTTCCATCCGGGCGGCGCGCTGTGCCGCCACGGCGGCGTCGGCGTCGGCCATGGCCGCAGCGACCTCAGCGCGGCCGCTGTTCAGCACCGGCAAGGGCACGCTGATGGCCACGCCGACCACTCGATCGCGGCGTGTTCCGCTGCGCACGCTGCCGCCGGTAAGGCTCAGTGTCGGGTCGGGCCGACGCTGCCGCTCGGCAACCGCGACGGCGGCCTGCGCGCGCTCTTGTGCGGCACGCGCGCGCAGTAGCTCAGTGCGTTCTTCGACCGCGAGTGGGACAAACGTCGCCGCCGCCGGCGGTGGTGCTTCGGTAGGTTCGGGCAAGTCCACTGCACCGCCGAGCGCGGCGAGCACGCCCAGGGCGCTGGCCTCCTGCCCGGCGAGCGTAGCCTCCTGCATCTGCGCCGCCGCCAGGCCAAGTGCAGCCAGATCGCGCTCGGACGTGGCGATATCGCCCACCGCCAGCCGCTGCGCGGCAAGTACATCGAAACGTTGCATCGTCGCCACGCGCCGCTGCCCGAAGGTGCGTTGCCGCGTCGCCGATGTCGCCGACGACCAGGCCTTCAGCCATCGCGCCGCCACCTCGCGCCGCTGCAGTTGAAGCTGCGCCTCGGCAGCACGCACGGCGGCTTCGCTTTCGATCGTTCGCGCCCGTCGTTTGCCCGAAAGGTCGAGTGGCAGGCTGAGACCTACCGTGCGGCGATCGACATCGGCGTTTTCGCCCTCGAGAGCCAGCGAGGGGTTGTAGACAGGTTGTTCCGCGGCACGGGTACGCGCCCTCGCGGCATCCAGTGCCGCGCGGGCCGCTTCGACCTCCGGGTTATTCGCCCACAGCTGGTGGACGGCGGCACGCAAGGCCGGTGGAGCCGGCGACGCAAAACAGGCGGCGGCAAAGCACAGGCACACGGCGCCCCAGGGCGCAGTACGCAGGTAAGACATGAGAATCTCCTGAAAACAATCACGGATCGACGCGGCCGCTCAGGCGGCCGGGGGTCGGATGTCGGGAAGGTTTCAGGCGATAGGAGGACGCTGTGGCGGGGTGGCCGGCGCGTCGGGCGCCTCTCGTTGCTTATCGAACGGGAGGCTATCGCCGAGTGCGAGCACGTGGACGGTCAACGTGTCTGGCAAGGCACAAGGCTGGGCGGCGAAATAGTGGGAATGCAGGCAAACGTGGGTGTCCGGCTCATCGCCGTCGCCGTCGCGATGCGGCTCGTCGGCGTCCAGGGCGACCGATTGCGTCGACAGGGTTTCATGCTGTGCGTCGACCGCATGCATCACCCAACGCGGTATCCCGCCGGCCACGACGAGCAGCACGGCAAGCATCGCCAGGGCGCGAAAGCGCACCGGATAGCGATGAAGCAGGCGACGAATGGCAGCAAGGATGCGCATAGGCCCCACAGGATGGCACCTGGGGCTGCCCTTGCAAAGCCACACCGTCCTACACCCACCTACTCACGCGCCAACCGAAACGCAAACCCAAAGTACCGATCCAGCGAACGCTCCGGATGAAATGGAATGATGCAGGACCGCTGCGGATTCTCCCAGCGGTCCTGCAACTCGTACCCCAGCACGGCAAGCCCGTCGAGAAACTCCCGCTCCGCCGTGATGCGGTAGGGACAGCACGCCGTCCCGATGTTCTGCACCGTGAAGTACGACTCGCGCATATGGATCGGTACGGAATTGAGAAGTAAGAACCGGGGCTTCTTCGCCATCGCAAGCAAGGCGTCCTCGAGCGAGTAGCTCAGGTACTGCAGCGACCCGGCGGCAAACAGCACGTCGGCACCCGAGGCGGCACTTACCTCGTCCGCAAAATGGAGGTTTCGCGTGGCGTCGTGCTGTATCGCCCATTGAGCGCCCGCCGCGTTCACCGCGGGTACGTCCATCACCGTCCAGCTCAGGCTCGATGGATAGGCCAGGTACTTCCGGTACGCGTAGTACGCAATGCCGATGTGACCGCCGATGTCGAAGACACGATGCGCACCCTCGGCAAACCACCGGCCTAGCCAGTAAATCATCGGGTAGTCGTTAATGAAGACCCGGCGGGTGCGCTCGCGGTATAGATCCGCGGACTCGGTATTGTCATAGCCGCTCGCGCTCGACGGCGGAATGCTCGCCAGCGCCTCGTCGAAGGACGGAAAAACACCCCGATACAGGTGATGCGTCAGGGCGTGATGGGCGAAGAATCGCCGCGTATAACGGGCTTCCTGGATGTGGCGTAACAACGGCAGCCGTGCCATCGCCTCCGTACGGGTGGAGTCGACATGAGCGTTCATGGGTAGCTCGTGCAGCTTCGTCAGCTACAGCATGCGCCCCTGAATCCTTGCCGAATATACATCCCCCGGTTTAGGTCGTCCGACCTACGGATTTCTTGCGGATCATGTCGTTACGAGCACGATGCAGGCCCTGGTACAGCCAGCGAACCGGCGCGTAAGCATGGAAACCCGCGGTCGCGCGAGTCGCCCGCACCACGTAGAGCGAACCACAGGCCTCGCTGCGGCTGCCCAGCACGCGTTTGTACTGGTTGTCGCCGTAGCCGAAGCTGATCCGCACCCCGGGAAAACGATCGATGAGGGCGCGGATCGCCTGGAACGTCGCGACCGAGCCGATACCCACCTTCGCCACTTCCTCGTCGTAACCCAGATCGTCGACCAGGTAGGTGCCACCGAGCAGGTAGCCGTGCACGTAGGCCAGCGGCCGCCCTTCCCTAACCACCACATGCCCGATCAACTGGCCCGCGGCGGCCAGCCGGGTAAACAGCGCGACGCGCTCCGGCGCTTCCCAGTCGGTAGGCAGGTCGGCGTGGTGCCAGGTACGTGCGTAGAGCTCGTTCATCAGCCGGCAGTAAGTCGGCATGTCTTCGGGGCGGTCGAAGGTATGCAAGGCGGTGTCACCACCCAGCTTGCGATAGGCGCGCCCCACCCGCTGGGTGAGGTCACCGCGCTTCTTCTTGTCGAAACCGGCCAGCCACGCCTCCGATGAGGTCTGCGGATCGATCGACCATTGCACCTGGTCGAGCAGATGGGCCGCCACGGTGCGGAAGCCGCCACCCCGCGAAAGCGCCTGGGCAAAACGATTCGGCAGATCTGCCTCCTGGATGCGCACGACACGCACATCGTCGTCACCCATCAGCTGACGGGTGACCACCAGGCCGACGATATCGCGGTTGGCCTCGTCGGCCACGATGCCCGCGCCGAGCAGCCGTAGGGCGGCTCCGCGATACAGGCGCACGCGACGGCCGGCAAGGTCTACCCGCGCGGTATGCACGATCGCCAGCAAAGGCGCGTAGCCGACCACGTGCCCGGCACTGTCGCGCACCACGATCACGTGGGGCACGGTGCCGTCATGCCGGCTCTCCACCTCGAAGGCGATCCAGTCCGGATGCTGCACGATGCCGCTGGCCGCCCCGGGTAGCTCGGCAACGACGGCGAGCTCGTCGCGCACGGCGCGCAGCTCGTCGACGGTACGCAGGATAACGCTCACATATGTCATGGGCTGGCCTTCGCCGCGGACGGCTGCACGTACTGGAGGGCACGCAGGAAGACACGGCCCGGCGGGCCGAGGCGACGGCTGATGCCGGCCATCAATTGCAGGTCATCGTTCGTCCAGTAGCGGACGATGACGCTCATCGGCGCGTAGACGACGATAAAGACCGCCGCGCCGACGAGGAACCCCAGGCGCGACGGCGTCGCCATGGTCGTGGCCCAGGCCGCCGCTGTCGCCACCAGGCCCACCACGAAGAGCCGCGCCATGGCCGCGACCGGCAACGCGCCGCTCGTGGCCTTGCGCAAGTAATGAATCGCCAACGCCATCTCGACGATGCGCGTGGCTGCGTAAGTGACCACCGCGCCGGCGAGGCCGAACGCCGGAATCAGCGCGATGCCGAACACGGCATTCGCGACGACCGCGACCGTGGCGATACGAATACGATCGTCCTGGCGATCCACGACGGTCTGGAAGGCGGCGATGCCATTACCGATGAGCAACAGCCCACCGAGCACGAGGGTCGCCTCGATCGCGGGGATCGCATCGACATAGCGGTTGCCGTACATCAGCCTGACGATCTCCGGCGTCGTCACCAGGCCGAGGCCCGCGATAGCGATACCGACAGCCCAGTAGAACCGCGTGGCTTCGGAGAGAAAACGCGCGGCGCGTGCCGTCCCGCTCTCACCGAACGTCTTCGCCATGTAGGGCAGCAGCGTCGAGGTAAGGCCTACCGAGAACAGTTGCACGGCGCCACGCGTGAGCGTGCCGGCGATGGCGAAGTAACCTACGGCCACCGACCCGGAGAAGGTATTGAGCAGGAAGACTTCGATGGTGCCCACGCGGAACGAGCCCATGAGCACGAGGACCGCGGTGAGCTTGAGATGTCGGTTGACCCGCGCATTCGTCGCCGGTGGGATGGGCCCCGGCGCGAACGGTCGGCAGTAGTGCCGGTAGGAGAGCCGGTTGATGAGGTTCAACAGCAGGCAGGCGACCGCGAACAGCGCGACGAAGGTGATCAGGTCCGCATGCATCAGCATGGCGCCGAGGACGAAGAGCATGCCGACGATACCGCCGGCCACCGTGGCGATGGCCTCCGGCTCGAAGCGCTCCTGACCCTTGCCGATGGCTACCAGCACGGCGTAGTTGGACTTGGCGACCACGGCGATCACGACCAGCAACATGATCGGCAGCAAGGACGTGCCCCACTCCGCCGGGCTGGCGATCGCGGCGATCGCGGCGAAAAGCCCGATGACGACCAGCGAGCTGAAGGTCTGGATCCGTGAGAAACGCGCGGCGAGGCTGGAGGCCAGGCCGGGGTCGCCCATGCCATCGGCCTCGGCGATAAACTTGGTCGACGAGGTGGTGAGCGCATGGTTCGAACAGACGATCAACCAACCGCACAACCAGACCGTGAAGGCGTAGCGGCCGAAGTCGGCCGGACCCAACGAACGCGCGATCCACACGCTCATCAGCAGGCCGAGCGCGTACTCGATATACGTCGACACGGTGACGATACCGATGCTACGCAAGACGGCGACGCGGCGGTTCATGGCGCGCTACCGAGCAGGGTCGATGGATGGGTGAGGCCAGAGCCCGCCGGTTGTTTCATCAGCCACTGCGCCACACCGGCGCCGCGATTGTTCCAGTTGAAGCGGCGCAGCGTATCGGAGATGGAGGCGCAGGATTCGCTGTACGACGACGACAACGCGGCGAAGCGCCTCTTCAACGCCGCCGCTTTCGCCGGATCCTTCTCGAAGTAGTACGCGGCCGCCACCGGCAGGCCCAGCTCGACGGTATGGCCGTCGCTGTACCACCCCTCCGATTCCTGGATCTTCATCAGCGCCTCGGTCTTGGCGTGCGAGGAAGACCAGTACCAGGCGATCTGGCCGCCCGCGCCGGAGCACTCGTTCCGCCAGTCGTGCGGGTGCACGAGCAGCGACGCATCGATCCAGCCATAGCGCTCCAGGTAGCTACCAAAGGCCTCCAGCATGGGTGGAATGCGGGTGTCGTCGGTTACCAGCCACGCATGCCAAAGGCCGTCGACGATGTTCTCGCTCATCCAAGGCGAGGCGCCGCGCACGTCGTCGTCGCCACCTGGATCGTTCTCGTGCACGTTCCAGCTGTTTCGCCAGGAGCCGTCATCGCCCAGGCCGTCTGGATTGGCGCGCTGCTGATCGTGAAGCCAGCCCACACGCGCATCGATCCGCTGGCGGTATCGCGCATCGCCGGTCAGCTCGAAGGCGGCAACGGTCTCGACAAGCCCGAGCCCCGCCAGGCGCTCGGTGAAATAGTCGTCAGGATGCCTGTAAGGTCCAGGCGCGCCATTCCAGCCGCCGCTGTTCCACAGGTCGGCCATTTTCGCGACGGTGGCCGAATCGTGCATGGAGTCGTCACCGGTCAGTGCCACTGCGAGCAGGATCGGCTCGATGTAGACGTACTTGACGTCACAAGGCTTGCCATCCGGCAACCAGCCGCCGCCGCAGATCGGGCTCACGGCCGGCCCATCGCGCTTGATACCCGCCATGTACCAGCGATAGCTCTCTTCGGCGGCCTCGAGGTAATCGGCGCGGCCGGTGCGTATATAGGCCTTGAACAGCGTGGACGGCCGGTCGAACAGCCAGGCAGTCGTGTCCTTCACGGGTAACGCCGCCGCCCATTTGAACTGGGCATCGACATAGCGCGCATAAGGTTCATCGCGCGTGGCAACCGACTGCGGGCCGGCGATCAACGACGCGGTGAGCCATTCGGGTGTCAACGTCGCCAGCGCGACGGGACGATCCTTGACCCGCCCCCGGGTATACGGCCACGAAGGCAAATCCGACGTGCGCGGCTGGCCCAGCGCGAAGTAGTAACTACCCTCGTTCGCCAGGAACTGCGCACGCACCGCGCGCACGCTGCCGTCGCGGTAATGCCAGGTGAGCATGCGCGTCACCGCCGCGGGCACTTCCTTGCCATGCGCGTCGAGGATGCGCAGGTGCTCGGTGTCGTGCAGCGCGCCGGGTGGCAGGGGGATCCCGACCGAAAGCGGCAGGTTGTCTCCCTGCCCCGCGATGCGATGCACGGTGATACGTTGCGCGGCGACTACGCCGGCCTCGGCCGAACGGGCGCCCTCCGAGACGAGCGAGGCCGCCAGAGCGAGCAGGCAGCCCATCACGAACAGAACGTGGCGCAGGAAAGCAGGCGAGGCAACCGGTGAGGCGTCTTCCTCACGCAGGACCCGCCTGCGCTGGCGTAGCGACAGATGTGAATGAGTGCTCATGCCACCGACGCGGTGGGCAGGTTCGCGCCGGCCAGGTGATATTCCCAGGTCAGCGCAGTGCGCACGATGAAGTCGAGATCGTCGTAACGCGGCGTCCAGCCCAACTCCTGCCGCAAGCGATCACTGCAGGCGATGAGTTTGGGGATATCGCCGGGTCGGCGTGGCAACTCGATCACGTTGAGGGCATGGCCGCCGACGCGAGCCACGGCGTCGACGACTTCGCGAACACTATAGCCATGCCCGTAACCGCAGTTGAGCGTCAATGATGCGCCGCCGTCGCGCAGGTGATCCAGCGCCCGCAAGTGCGCGGCTGCAAGGTCTTCGACGTGGATATAGTCGCGCACGCCAGTCCCATCGGGCGTGTCGTAGTCCGTACCGTAGATGGACACACTTCGGCGCTTGCCGACCGCGTGCTCGCAAGCGACCTTGATCAGCAGGGTGGCCTCAGGCGTCGAGTGCCCGATGCGACCGAGCGGATCGCAGCCGGCCACATTGAAGTAGCGCAGGATGACATGGCGTACCGCGCCCGTCGCCGACCAGTCGCGCAGCATCGTTTCCGACATCAGCTTGGATGTGCCGTACGGATTGATCGGTCGGGTCTGCGTGTTCTCGTCGGCGACGCCATCGTCGGTCGTGCCGTAGACGGCCGCCGTAGAGGAAAAGATGAACTTGTCCACGCCCGCTTGTGCGCAACAGGCCAGCAGGTTGCGCGTATTGCAGGTGTTGTTGCCGTAATACTTCAGCGGATCGCTCATGGACTCCGGTACCACCGTATGCGCGGCAAAGTGCAGTACGGCGTCGACCTGATAGGTCTCCAGGGTCCTGGATACGAGCTCGCAGTCACCTACATTGCCTTCGACGAAGGCTGCGCCGCGAACCGCTTCGCGGAAGCCGGTGGAAAGATTGTCGATCACGACGACGCGATCGCCGCGGGCGATCAGTTGCTGCACCGTGTGGCTGCCGATATAGCCGGCGCCGCCGGTGACCAGGACCGTATTCATGAGTGCCTCCCGGCGCTTGCCGGCGGGAAGTTGCGCGAGAGCCAGCCACCGACGCCGTCGAGCAGTCGGGCACGGTCGCCGGTGAGGATGTAGGTGTGATCAGTCTCGGCGGCGTAACGCGTCGTGACCGCGGGGTGGTTCATCACCTTGCCGAAGCACTCGCGAAATTGCCGCGCGTGATTGAAGTAGTTGCTGATACCCCCGGAATAGACCAGGTACAGCTTCATGCCGCGACCGACCATGCCGGTGAAGTCGGCAATGACCTCCTCACGCGGTGCCGGCGCCACGGCGAAGATCGGCTGCGCTGCCGCCTTGGGCGTCGCCGGTGCCCCGCCCGCGCGTCGCATCAGACGGCGTGCCCAGCGACCGGGATCGATCAGTCGCGGCAGGTAGTGGCGAAGCTTGTAGCCGAGGGTGCGGAACGCGTAGCCATCGAGGAAAACCGCGCCGGACACGCGTGGATCGGTGGCGGCGACCACGTGTGCGTTCTGCGCGCCGGAACACAGGCCGAAGAGTACGAAGCGCTCGCAGCCGGCGCGTTCACTGAGCAACTTCATGGCGTCGTCGAGGTCGGCGCAGACCTGTTGCGTGCGCGTCAGCTGGCCGCCGCTGGCCGCACTGTCGCCCAACGTCGACAGATCGAAACGCAGGGTCGGATAGCCCGCCGCGTTGAGCTGGCGAGTCAGCTCCACGTGCAGACGGAACGGCCCGATGCGATGGACGAGGCCGGCATTGAGCACGATGACGCCGGTTTCGCCGCGAGCACCTTCAGGTATGCCGGCGATGCCGACCAGATGCCGCGCCCGGCCGAAGCGATGGGCTTCCTCGCGCATCATGCGACCTCCTTCAAGCGGCCTGTCACCGCCTGGATGAGAGGGTGCGAGAGGATCGCCGTCTCCAATCGGTCGAGGTCATCCCACGGTGTCGGCGGTGCGATGGTGGCAACCTTGCCGCGTTGCGAAACGATCCGCTCCCAGCGCGGGTCGGGCGACGCAGGCATGGAGTCCAGCACGAGCGTCGGCACGTTGGCTGGCGCCACGCGCAAGGAGGAAAGCTGGCGGCGCAGGGTCTCGCCGATATCGAAGCCGAGCCACTGTTCAGCCACGTCACTGTGGCTGCGCGGCCGGTTGAATCGTCCGGCATCCTCCCGCAGTGCTGCCTGCATGGCGTCGAGTTCGGCCACGTAGCGTTCGCCCTCGAGTACCGGGTCCCAGGCGATCACTTCACTGAAACGGGCACGCTCAGCGGCCGTCAACGCGATGCTGCCGCCCAGCCGTGCGCCAAAGGCGATGACGCGGTCGACACCCGCGCGCCGACGAAGCTCGGCCGTAGCCGTGGTCGCATCGCTGACGCAGCGTTCCCAGTTCACCTCGGCGCTGTCACCGGCGGAATCGCCGGTGCCGTAATAATCGAAGCGCAGGACGGCCATGCCTTCTTCGGCCAATGCCTGCGCCAACTGGCGATAGAGCCGATGGCAACGGATAAGGTCCTGCCCCAGCGGCGGGCACATGAGCATGGCGCGGCGCGGCGGGAAGGCCGGCGCGTGGTACATGCCGAACAGGCCGCTATCGGGGCCAAAGAAGAACGGCATTTCGGCATCCAGACGCATCGTTATCTCCGGTAGACCACGCCGACCAAGAACTCGGTTTCGCGGTAGCTCTGGCCGACCGCGTCGCTGGTCCGGCGCTCGCGCGCCACCGAGGCGTGCCAGCTCCAGTGACGATTCCACTGCTGGCCGAGGTCGAGGCCCAGGCGCACGGTGTTGTCCTTGCGATCGAAGGAGTCGTACTTGGTGCGCTCGTACGTACCAAAGCCGGTAAGGGTCAGCGTGGGCCGAAGTCGGTAACCGATGCCCGCGCTCAGGCCCTTGGCGGTCTGATCGAACGTGTTATCGGTGAGGTAGCGGAGCTGGCTGTACGACGGCGACACCGTGACGCTCAGGCGTGGCTGCTGCCACACCCAGCTAGCCTCGAAGCGCTTCTCCTTGTAGACCTCCGAGCCGATCACCGCGCTGCCGGTACCGATGCCGGTCGCGCTACCGCGGCCGAGGCCGCCCGTATTGGCGAAGGGGTCGACCGCTTCGGCACGATCCGCGGTGGAACCGTTGGCCGCGAGCAGGCCTGGGGTGGTGATGATGTCCTGCGCCGCATCCGCGTACTGGTAGATACCGGCCACACTCAGCGAGTTCTGCGTCGTCGGCTGCCACCCGATCTGAATGCGCGCCAGCGGAGCGGTCGCGTTGCGACCCTCGTCAAAGCTGAGCCGCGTACCACCGATCAGGATGTCCGCGTCGAAATGCGCCAGGTTGCTTGTGTAGCGAAGGTACGCTTCCTTGCGGTCGTAGTTCGCGCTCGACGGTTGCTTGTCGAAGTTGACACGCTGGAACTCGACGTTGCCCGAAAGCGTATCGGTCGGATTGAGGTCGCGGAATACCCGGAATGCTGCGAGACCACGCGATGAGTCGAACTCGTCGACCTTGGACGCGTAGCTGTCGATGTAGCGCAGCTCGAACTGGCCGCGCGCCGCATCGCCAAAGCGCATGCGCAGCGTCGGGCCGACCACGATCACATTGGTCTGCTGCTGGTTGTCGGGGGAATTGGCCGACAGTTGGTCCACCGGCTGCACGCCGGCGTAGTCTTCCAGGGAAAAATCGAGGCGCTCGGGTATCGCCGTCCAGTTGGCTTGCGCGGCCAGCTGCGTCTGTGTCTGCGAGTCGAAATCGTTCTGCAGGTACTTGCGGTACTCGAAGGTACCGGCGACGTTGGCCTGGAAGGTGGAGCCGAGTTGGCTGTACTGAAAGGTCGCGCCGGGCGTGAACACGTTCTCGCTGATCGGATTGTCGGACGACAAAGCGATGTTGTTGCTGTGTTCCAGTCCTGCATAGAGCGTGTAATCGAAGGTACCCGCGAGCGCCATGGTGGGTGCCGACGCGAGCCCGATCACGATGGCACGGGCGAGCCTTGTCGATGCCGGCATGTTCCCTCCCTTAGCCCCTGTGTGCACGGAACGCCTGCCGGTCGTTCCGCGCGAGAGTCGTCCTTACGGCGACTGATTGAATACGACGCCCGCGAGCTTGGCGGGATCGAAATTGGCGACGGCCTGGTTGATCGAGGCCGGCGTGTCGCGTCCGTAGCCGGCTACGATGACGACGAAGTCGGCCAGATCCGCGAGGATGCGTGCATCGGGCGAGCCCTTCACCGGCGGTCCGTCGAGGAAGAGATAGCGATCTGGATACCGGCAGCGCAACGAGTCGAGCACCGCGCGCATGCGGAACGAGGAGAAGTATTCGCCACTGTTCTCGCGCGACTTGCCTGCAGGAATGAGGCGCAGGCGCGGCACACCCGTGTGGTACATGATCGAGGCGATACCGCGCGACGGGTGCTCGAGGAAGTCGATGAGCCCGCCGGTCTGCGGCTCGATGCCGAGTGCCTTGTGCTGGTTCGGATAACGCAGGTTGCAGTCGACCAGCAGGCTGGTCTTGGCCTCGTCGAAGGCGAAAGCCGCCGCCAGGTTGCGGGTGACGAAGCTGCCGCCCGAGCGCGGGCTCACGGCCACTACCAGGGTGATGAAGTTGCTTTCGCCGGCCATTTCCAGCAGCCGCGTCCGGATACCGCGAAAGGCGTCCGATTGCTGGCGAACCGACTCCTCCCGATGGATAAGACGCTTGCGCTCGCATTCGATGGGGGCCAGGTTACCGGCCTCTTCGCGCATCCGCGCGATCGAGTGGCTCGGCGTCGCATGGCTGTCGCCGTGATGGGTTTCACCATGATGGTCGGTGAGCATGTCGCTGAATTCCGTGTTGTCCGCGGCCAGTTTGTTCATGGTCAGCCCTTCATCCTCATCCAGAACAGCAGCAGGTACACCGCACCGACACCGGCCACGATCAGCCCGAGTGCCATGTTTTGCAGGTGATCGCGCCGACGGTCACGCGGCGTCGGATAGAACGGAATCGAAGCGAGCACCGGGAACCCCGTTGCGCGTTCGAGCTGGCCGACGGAGCGCACGCGTGGATCGAAGCGTGCCACCGCGAAGAGAAGGCCAAGCGGGATGGCGAGGGAGAGCGCGAGACCGGCCAGGCCGAAGTGCATGAAACGGAGGCCCGAGGGCACCAGCGGCATCACCGCCGGGTTCTGCACCAGGAACGTCAGGCCGCGCTGCTCGGCGTCGAGGTTCATCGACACACGTGCGTTCTCGCGACGCTTCAGAAGATCCTGGTAGACGTCACGGTTCACGTTGTAATCGCGGGTGAGCTCGGCGATGACGTTCTCGGAACTGGCAATGCGCTTGCTCCGCTGGAGTTCGGACTGGAGCATGCCCTCGCTCGCGCTGACCCGGGCCGCGCTGGCGGCGGCGTCGCCGCGAACGGCGGAGAGCTGCAGGCGCATCTGCTGGTAGACCGGATTCATCGTCGTCGAATGGTCGATCTGCATCGGGCCACCTGCCGCGCGCTGGGCGTCGGCGGTCTGCGCCTGGCGGCGCACGTCTTCGATCTGGTGGCGCAGGCGGATCACGTCCGGGTAATCCTCGGTGTAGTTGAGCAACAGCTTGTCGAGCTGGCCCTGCAAGTCGCCCAACTGCGTCGTATAGATGCCACCGACGGTCTGCACCGCGTTGACCTCGGACTCGCCGTTGATCTGCGCGGCGAGCGAAGCGGCCTGCGATTGCTTCTGCATGTAGTCCATGCGGTTGTTTTCGATCTGCGTGCGCAGCTGGCTGATGCGTGAATTGGTGTCCACATCGTTGCCTGGGCGCGCATCGGCGTTCGCGTCGCGATACGCCTTGAGTTTCCCCTCGGCGTCGGTCAGCTTGTCGCGATAGGCCTCGACCTGGCTGTTGATGAACTCGTACGCTTCACGGCTCTCGCGCTGCTTGGAGGCGAGGCTCTCGCTGATGAACAGCTGGCCGAACGCACGGGTGACTTCGAAGGCGCGTTTCGGATCGGAGTCGAAGTACGTAATGGTGATCAGGTTCTCGCGATTGTTGATGATCTTGGTGCGGCCCTTGATTCCCTCGATGATCTTGTCGCGTTCCAGCGCCGACGGGCTCTTGGCCAGCCAGCCACCGCTACGCAACACTTCGTCGAGCACGCGGCGGCTGAAGATCACGTCGCGGGCGATCCCGGCACGGTTCTTGTTGCCGGTGGCCGAAGCCGCGCCTTCCATCAACGGCGTGATGATGCTGCTTTCCTCGGCGAGGATCGTGGTCGACGCTTCGTACTTCTTCGGCCAGACCATGCCGACACCAAGGGCGAGCAGCGCGATCACTGCGAAGATCACGCCCATTGCGATGCGGCGCCTTCGCGCTTCGCCGATCAGTGCGGGCAGGATGCCCGTAAAAGGAACAAGTTCCCCGCTCATCACATACCCCTGTCAGAAAGCGCGCTGCGGTACCGTAATCACGTCGCCGGGCTGTACCGGGTAGTTGTTGCTCAGGTCGCCCTGCTGCAGGATTTTCTGCAGTTGCACGGCGTACGCCTGGGTCGCGCCACCGTCGCTGCGCCGATAGAGCTCGGTGCGGTCGGGTGCGGCGAATTCGGTCGTACCGCCTGCGGCGAGTACGGCGTCGAGCACGGTCATGCCCTGCCGGTATGGAATCGAAATGGGACTGCGCACGGCGCCGGTGACACGAACGCGCGAGAGGTACTCGTGGCTGCGCAGTGCCGTGAGGATCACGGCGACCTGCGGGTCGCGTATGTACTGGGCGAGCTTCTGCTGGATCTCCGCACCCACCTGATCGGTGGTGCGTCCGCCAGCGGCGACGTCGCCGACCAATGGCACGGTGACCTTGCCGTCCGGTCTTACCGGTACGCTGACGCTGAGATCCGGGTTATGCCAGACCGTAACCTGCAACTGGTCGTCGACACCGATGAGATAAGACTCGACCACCGGGTTGGCGGCGTCCATCTTCGGTGGTGCCGAGGTAATTCCGCCTGTCGCGCATGCCGTCAACATGACGGTGGCAAACACTGTGGCGACGCGATTCCAACGCTTCATGATGACACCTGCCCCTGTGACTTCGCTCGGTCGGTATCGTCGTTTCGATACGGGTCCACGTCCATTCCAACAGCCCGCCTATGCCATTCGACCGACGCGCGTAATGTTGCGAAGTGCGCCATGCTTCGTCCCCTGCGAAACGAGGAGGACGGGCTTGCCGGAGGCGGTGGACATCGTTGGACGACTGACCCATCCCGCCGTCCAGGGGCTGCTTTTAGCCCTGCTCGCGACGGCGCTGGTGCTGTGGCGGCGCCCCCGCACGGCGGCGCTGGTGGCGGCGTTTGCCCTCGCCTGGATCTGGGTCGCTTCCACACCCGTGCTGGCCTTGCACCTGCGTGACGGACTGGCAACCGTCCCGGGCGCCTCCACCCCACACGCCGACGCCATCGTCGTGCTGGGCGGCGGCAAGTTACCCGTGTCCGACTGGTCGCGAACGACGACGCGCGCCGGCCGCGGGTTGACCTTGTGGCGTGATGGCTTCGCGCCCCTGCTCCTGGTCTCCGGCAGCGACCAGGCCGACGACCTTGCGCGCGGTTTTGTCCTGTCGGGGGTTCCCAACGACGACCTGCGCGTGGAAAGCCGCAGCGTGAACACGCACGAAAACGCGCGCAACTCGGCAGCGATCCTGAAGGCCGATGGCCTGTCCGACGTGCTGCTGGTCACCTCGGCAATCCACATGCGCCGGGCGGCCGGATGTTTTCGGCACGAGGGCATCGCGGTATCCCCCGTGCCGGCGGACGACGGCCATGCACGTCTGGTCGGCGCACCGGCATGGCTGCCGCGACGCGACGCCCTCACCCTCACCGCCCGCTGCCTGCGCGAGTACCTGGCCCTATGGGTCTACCACCGCCGCGGCTGGATCTGACGCCACCCGCTCCTCGTAGGAGCCGCTTCAGCGGCGATGGGTGCTAGCAGTAACCCAACCCGCTGCCGCGGGATCGCCGATGAATCGGCTCCTACAGGGGGTTAAAACGCCGCGGCGACGCCTAGCTGCTTCAACACCACCTGCTCCCAAACCCCATCGAGGTCGCCGTCCGCCAGCATGTCGTAGGCGTTGCGCCCGGAGAATGCCCGCTGCGGCATGACCAGCCAGCGAGCGGCGCGATGACGGTCGCCCACACAGGACACGACCAGCTGGGCCAAAGGCGGGTGGCGCGACTCCAGGGCGTCCAGGGCCAGCTCGATCACGGCCTCGCGAGCGTCGTGCAGCCGCGTCAGCTCCGAGGCCAGCTCGGCATAGGTAGGTGATTTCATCGACATGGCGCGGCTCCCCGAAGGCTATGGGGGAGAAGCTAGCGTCGCCGGCCCGCGGCACGCTTGTACGCCTATGAGGCGACTTCTAGGGATCGTCGGTTTCGATCTGCAGCGAGGTCTTACCGTCACGGCGGATCAGTCCGGGGCCGAACTGGACGACTTTCGCGTCCTTCAGCACGACGGTGTAGTCCGTATGGGAGAACGAGAAGCGACCGGGTCGGCGATCGAGCCAGCTCATCACTTCGAAACCGACCATGTTCCGGTCCGAATCCGGCGCCCCGAGCCGGTTGATCACCTCATCTCGCGGGGTGCCGACTTCCAGTCGGGCAATCTTCGAGGACATCCCCGCACAACCGGCCAGGCCGGCCGTCAGCAGGGCCACGGCGATTGCTCGTTTCATCCTCACTCCCGGTCAGGTACGGCACCCGCCGGATGGTAGCGCACTCGCGCAAAACCGTGCGAACCGTCTGGCGGGATGCCTTGGCTCAGTGAACCGTCGATGCCGCCGCCGGGGCGACCGGCGGCGACACGGCCTGGCCGACAGGCTTGCCGTGCGCATCCAGCGTGTGCCCCTGCGCATCCACATCGTGGGTGTTGGCATTCTGTACCCGCTGGGTCACGCCTGGGTGGCCTGGCTGGACCGGCGTCAGGCCGCGCTCTGTGGCGCCTGCAGCCGAGGCCGGTTGCACCGGCATCGATGCCCGATTGGGCTGACCCGGCGTTGGCGCGGCAGCGGGATTCGCGCCGGGGGTCGCTGGGAGCGTCGGATTGGGTTTCGTGGCCGGCGCCGTCTGGCCGATAGCCACCGACGATGCCAACAACAGGGCGAGAAGGCTGGGTGAACGCATGCGCATGAGTGGCTCCGGATGCATCGCGCGGACGATGCTTGACGGCAACCACGCTAGCCCGCCGGATGTGAAGCCATCGCGTCCCTGCTAGGCTCATCCCATCCCATGCCGGAGACACCCGATGTTGCTTGCCCTCGCTTTTGCCCTCGCCGCCGATAGCGGTTTCGACGCGCGCGTCCAGGCCGCCAAGGCACTGGAAAAGAATCCGGAGGGCAAGGCCTGGCAGGGCGCGTTGTGGGACAAGATCGGCAACCCGGCCACGGACGCGCTGAAGGATTGCATCGCCAGCAACCAGCCAGCGGACAAGACGCCTTTCACCATCGTTGCCACGATCGACGCCAACGGCCGCTCCAGCAACGTCGTGGTCCAGCCGGAAACGCCGGTGTCGAAGTGCTTCACCGGCCAGTTTTCGGTCTGGACCCTCCCGCCGCCGCCGAAGAAGCCGGCGCCCTACCCGTTCGAGATCGACGTCTCGATGGGCAAGTAAGTCAGTTCAGTTCGTCCGGATGCGGGCCCATGCGGTTGCCCGCATCCAGCCCGTCGATCGCCTTCATCTCGTCTGCGGACAACTCGAAATCGAAGACGGCGATGTTGGCCTTGATCCGCTCGGGCGTCACCGATTTCGGAATCACCATGTGCCCGAGCTGCACGTGCCAGCGGATCACCACCTGCGCCGGCGTCTTGCCGTGTTTCTTGCCGATCGCGACGAGCGCGTCGTTCTTCAGCAGATCGCCGCCCTGACCCAGCGGACTCCACGCCTCGGTAATGATCTTCAGCTTCGTGTTCGCAGCGACCACGTCGCGCTGAGCGAAGTCCGGATGCAACTCGATCTGGTTGACCACCGGCACGATGTCGGTTTCCTTCACCAGGTGCTGGAGATGCGCTGGCTGGAAGTTGGACACGCCGATCGAGCGGATGCGGCCTTCGTCGCGCAGGCGGATGAAAGCCTTCCAGGTATCCACATAGAGGTCGCGCTTGGGCGTTGGCCAGTGGATCAGGTACATGTCGACGTAGTCGGTGCCCAGTTTCTTCAGACTCGCGTCGAAGGCCTTGAGCGTGCTGTCGAAACCCTGGTCGGCGTTCCACAGCTTGGTGGTCAGGAAGATATCGCCACGTGCGACACCGGAGCGCTCGATACCCTGACGCACGCCGGCTTCGTTCTTGTAGATCGCCGCCGTATCCAGCGATCGGTAACCTGCGGCCAGGGCCGCATTCACGGCGTCTGCCGTTTCACCGTCGGGGATCTGGAATACGCCGAAGCCCAGCTGCGGGGCTCGATTGCCATCGTTGAGGTCGAGGACCGGAACGGAAGAAGTCATGCCTTTGTCTCCTGCGGGGAACCGCCGGCAATGATGCCCGACGACCCCGCATTCAAGGCGTGATGGCTCAATCGCCGCGCGCGGCGTAATGCGTTTCGACGTAGTTGTCGAGAATGGCGACGAACTCGTCGGCGATGTTGTCGCCACGCAAGGTCATCGCTTTTTCGCCGTCGATGAACACCGGTGCCGACGGAGCTTCGCCATTGCCCGGCAGGGAAATACCGATGTTCGCGTGCTTGGACTCACCCGGCCCGTTGACGATGCAACCCATCACCGCAAGGGTGAGGTTCTCCACGCCGTCGTACTTCACGCGCCACACCGGCATCTGCTCGCGCACGTGTCCCTGCACGGTCTTGGCCAGTTCCTGGAAGAACTCGCTCGTGGTGCGGCCACAACCCGGGCACGCGGTAACCAGCGGGGTAAACGCGCGCAAGCCCATGGTCTGCAGCAATTCCTGAGCCACGATGACTTCGGCCGTGCGTGACTGGCCCGGCTCCGGTGTCAGCGAAATGCGGATGGTGTCGCCGATACCTTCCTGGAGCAGCACGCCGAGCGCCGCCGCGGATGCGGTGATGCCCTTCGAACCCATGCCCGCTTCGGTCAGGCCCAGGTGCAGGGCGTAGTCGGCGCGACGGGCGAGATCGCGATAGACCGCGATCAGTTCCTGCACGCCTGAGACCTTGCACGACAGGATGATGCGGTTACGCGCCAGACCCAGGTCCTCCGCGCGCGCCGCCGAATCCAGCGCGGATCGGATGAGCGCCTCGCGGGCGACGTGGCCGGCATCCCAGGGGTCTGCACGGCCGGCGTTCTCGTCCATCAGGGCGGCAACCATGGACTGGTCGAGCGAGCCCCAGTTGGCGCCGATACGCACGGGCTTGTCGTAGCGGATCGCCATCTCGATGATCGAGGCGAACTGCGCGTCCTTCTTCTTGCCGAAGCCGACGTTGCCCGGATTGATGCGGTATTTGGCCAGCGCCTCGGCACAGGCCGGTTCGCCCTCCAGCAGCTGGTGGCCGTTGTAGTGGAAATCGCCGATCAGGGGCACCGACACGCCCATCATGTCCAGGCGCTCGCGGATGCGCGGCACGGCCGCCGCGGCGGCGGGGGTGTTCACCGTGATGCGCACCATCTCCGAGCCGGCGCGGGCCAGCTCGGCCACCTGCTTCGCGGTCGAGACGGGATCTTCCGTGTCCGTATTGGTCATGGACTGGACCACGATCGGCGCGCTACCGCCCACCTGGACACGGTCGACGATCACACCCGTGCTGGGGCGGCGGGCAGCGGCTTCCGCGGGGCGCGGGCGGCTATGGAGGTCTTCGGTCATAGCCGCGCATTTTAGCGCATTGGCATGACCGCCCGCAGACTGGGCCATCCAGTTCGCGAACCGCCCGGCCCACAGCCCCTGTGGGAGCCGCTTCAGCGGCGATTGGGTGCTCGTGGCACCCTGGCCCGCTGCCGCGGGATCGCCGCTGAAGCGGCTCCTACACATAGGTTGCCGATACACTCGGCCCCCATGAACGTACGCCACCGCACCACCGGATTTTCCAACCGCCTGTTCGCCGAGCAGGCCCTTAGCCGAAGCGCCGGCGCGCCGCTGATCGGCGGCAACGCCGTCGAACTGCTGATTGACGCGCGCGCCCACTTCGACGCCTGGCTGGCGGCCATCGCGGCGGCAAAGCGCCACGTGTTCGTCGAGAACTACATCATCCGCGACGACAGCATCGGGCAGGCATTCCGTGCCGCGCTGGTCGAACGGGCCAGGGCCGGCGTCTTCGTCGCGGTCATCGGCGACTGGGTCGGCTGCCTCGGTCAGTCCCGCGCCTCGTTCTGGAACGAACTGCGCGCCGCCGGCGGCCAGGTACGCATCTACAACCCACCCAGGCTCGGCAGCTCGTTCGGCTGGGTCAGTCGCGACCATCGCAAGGTGCTCGTGGTCGATGGTGACGTGGGCTTTCTCTCCGGGGTCTGCCTGAGTGAGAAGTGGCTCGGCAATCCGGCGCGCGACGTACCGCCGTGGCGCGATACCGGCGTGATGATTCACGGACCGGCCGTCGCGGAGATCGAACACGCCTTCGCCGACAGCTGGCAACAAGCTGGCGAACCGCTGCCGGACGACGAACGGTTATCGCCGACCGCGAACAGCAAGGACGCCGGCGACGTGTCGCTACGCCTCATCGCCACCCAGCCGAGCACGGCAGGCATGTATCGACTCGACCAGATGGTCGCGGCCATGGCGAGCAAAACGCTCTGGCTGACCGATGCCTACTTCGTGGGTGTTGCGCCGTACGTGCAGGCGCTTGCCGCTGCTGCCCGCGATGGCGTGGACGTGCGCCTCCTTGTCCCCGGCACCAGCGATATTCCGATGGTCGCCGGCATGTCGCGTTCGGGTTATCGCCCGCTGCTGAAGGCAGGTATCCGCGTCTTTGAATGGAACGGTTCGATGCTGCACGCGAAGACCGCCGTGGCCGATGGTCGCTGGGCGCGCGTGGGCTCGTCCAATCTCAACATCGCCAGCTGGCTGAGCAATCGCGAAATCGACGTGGCGATCGAGGACAACACATTCGCCGAAAAGCTCCAGGCACAGTACGAAGCGGACCTCGAGAACGCCACGGAAATCCTGCTACGCGGTCGCCGGCGTCGCTCCGGCAACGAGCGCATGCGCAGCCGTTCGCCTCGCCCGCCACGGCCGCGGCATACGGGCGGTAGTTCGAGCCGTGCCGCCGCAGGCGCCTTGCGCCTGGCAAACACCGTGGGTGCTGCCCTGACCGAACACCGCGTGCTTGGCGAGACAGAAACCGGCCCGCTGCTCGCCGGTGCCCTCACAGCGATTGTGTTGACCGTCGTCGCGATCCTCTGGCCAGCGGTGATCGCCTGGCCGCTCGCGCTGATCGGCGCGTGGTTCGCGGTAAACCTGTCGGTGAACTGGTGGAAGCTACGCCTCAAGCGCAGGCGCTCACCGCCCGACCCCGAAACGCCGGCAGACCCTTAAGAGCATCGCCGCTGAAGCGGCTCCTACAAGAAGCCGGTGCCTGCTCGTTGTGGGAGCCGCTTCAGCGGCGATAGCCAGGTTGGCGTAACACCCGATCGCCGATGAATCGGCTCCTACATGGAGGGTCAGCCGTGTGGAAGCGTCAGCTGCGCGGCTTGAAATGCAGCGGCTGCGCTTCGCTCCTCGCCGGCGGCGTCGGACCACAGCTGCCGCACGAGCCGCAGCCATCGCCGCAGCTTCCGGTCGCTGCCGCCGGCTGCATGCGGCGGCCGAGCGAACGCAAGGCAGCCGACCGACCCTCGTGATTGAGGCTGGCCGAGATCCGCGCCATGACGCGGGTGGAGGTCCTGGGCAGCAGCTTGCGGAAGGCCACGTACGCCGCAACCGCCACGACCAGCGCGATGATCACGCCCTGGACGATATCGAACGTGCTCATGAGAGCGCCCTCGCAATCTGATAGGTGGCGAGCGAGGCGAGATACGCCAGGCCAAACAGATAGCCCGCCGCCACGGCGACGTTACGCCAGGAATTGGTTTCGCGGCGGATCACCGCCAGCGTGGACATGCACTGCGGCGCGAACACGTACCACGCCAGCAGTGACAGCGCGGTGGCCAGCGACCACTGATGAGAGATGAGCGGGCCGAGCTGCGAGGCAACGGCATCGTCGCTGCCCGACATGGCGTAGACCGTACCGAGCGCAGCGACGGCCACTTCGCGCGCGGCGAGCCCTGGCACCAGGGCCACGCAGATCTGCCAGTTGAAGCCGATGGGCGCGAAGACGTATTCCAACAGGCGACCAAGGCGACCGGCGATGCTGTAATCGATCGCAGGCTGCGTCGCACCTTCCGGCGCGCCGGGGAACGTGGACAGGAACCACAGCAACACCGTCAACGCCAGGATGATGCCGCCGACGCGCTTGAGGAAAATCATCGCGCGTTCCCACAAGCCCAGCGCGATGTCACGCACGTTCGGCAGACGGTACGAGGGCAGCTCCATGATCAGGGCGTGCTCGCTCTTGTCCTTGCGCAGGCGCTTCATCACGAAGGCGACGCCCAGCGCACTGAAGATGCCTGCGAAGTACAGCGCGAACAGCACGACGCCCTGCAGGTTGAACACGCCCCACACCGCGCGATCCGGAATGAACGCGGCAATCAGCAACGTGTACACGGGAAGACGCGCCGAGCACGTCATCAACGGTGCGACGAGGATCGTGGTGAGGCGGTCGCGTGGATCCTGGATGCTGCGCGTGGCCATGATGCCGGGGATCGCACAGGCAAAGCTCGACAGCAGCGGGATGAACGCCCTGCCCGTCAGCCCAACGCGGAACATCATCTTGTCGAGCAGGAAGGCCGCGCGCGGCAGGTAGCCGGACTCTTCCAGTACGAGGATGAAAAGGAAAAGAATCAGGATCTGTGGCAGGAACACCAGCACCGCGCCGAGGCCGGCGAAGACGCCGTCATTGAGCAGGCTGTGCAGCGCGCTGTCGCCGGGCAGGAAGCCCGTCACCCAGGCACCGAGGGCGCTGATGCCCGCCTGGATCCCGTCCATCACCGGCTGCGCCCAGGAGAACACGGCCTGGAAGATGAAGAACATCAGCGTAGCGAGGATCAACAGGCCGAACACGGGATGCAACGCCCAGCGATCGATAGCGTCGTCGATGGCCGCGGTATCGCGTGGCAGCTTCACCGTCTCGGCCAGGATCGAACGCACCTCGGCGTGCAGCTGCTCGATGCTGGCGCTATCGACCGCGGTGGGAATCACCTCGGGAACGGCAGCGTCGATGCGCTCGATGAGCGCCTGCGCTCCACCGCGCTTGATCGCGATGGTCTCGACCACGGGAACGCCGAGTCGGCGCGACAGCCCTTCGACGTCGATGACCATGCCACGACGACGCGCGGCATCCATCATGTTGAGCGCGAGCACGACCGGCCGGCCGAGACGTCGCACTTCAAGCACGAAACGCAGGTGCAGGCGAAGGTTGGTCGCATCGGCCACGCAAACGATCAGGTCGGGCGCTGCCTCTCCCGGATAGCGGCCATGGCAGACATCGCGGGTGATCGCTTCGTCGGGACTGGTCGCATCGAAACTGTAGGCACCCGGCAGGTCGAGCACGTGCAGCGTGCGTCCGGACGGCGCCATGAAGCGGCCTTCCTTGCGCTCGACGGTGACGCCTGCGTAGTTGGCGACCTTCTGGCGGCCGCCGGTGAGCTGGTTGAACAGGGCGGTCTTGCCGCAGTTCGGATTGCCGACCAGCGCGATACGCATGGCGGTGGCGCTCATGCGACGCCGTCCACGGAAACGTCCACCCGCGCCGCCTCGGTCTTGCGCAGCGCAAACCGCGTCGAACCGATCTGGATCAGCAGGGGATCGCCGCCAAGCGGGCCACGGGCCACCAGGCGGACCGGCTCACCGGAGACAAAGCCGAGATCGCGCAGGCGTTGCGCGATCGGATCGGAGGGATGAGCATCGGTAACACTCTGGACCACGGCATTTGCACCTTTCGGCGCGTCTGAGAGGCGCACTGGGCTTACTCAAATAAGAACTGTTCGCATTATATGCCTTTAGCTAAAGCCCTGCACACGAGCAAGAAATCGCTGACAGTCCCCCGTGGGCAACCCGTATGATCGCCGCCTAAGCAACCCGGAGAGACCCGATGTCCGCCGTCCAACTGATTCGCGAGGGATCCCTCGCTCGCCTGGTCATGAACCGTCCCGAAGTCCACAACGCCTTCGACGATGGCCTCATTGCCGACCTGACGGCCGCGTTGGACGACATCGAAGGCGAAAGCGCGATCCGGGCCGTGGTGCTCACCGGCGCCGGCGCCAGCTTCTCGGCAGGTGCCGACCTCAACTGGATGCGGGGCATGGCCTCGGCCAGCGAGGCGGACAACATGGCCGATTCCCTGCGCCTGGCCACCCTGATGCGCCGCCTTCAGTTTCTTTCCAAGCCGACGGTGGCGCGGGTCAATGGCTCGGCCTTCGGCGGCGGCGTGGGCCTGGTCGCCTGCTGCGACATCGCCATCGCGGCCGAAGGGGCGAAGTTCGCCCTTTCGGAGGTCAAGCTGGGCCTCGTACCGGCCGTGATCTCGCCTTATGTCATTGCCGCGATCGGCCTGCGGCAGGCACGTCGCCTGTTCATCACCGGCGAGATCTTCGGCAGCAGCGCCGCCCTCGCCATGGGTCTGGTTCACGAGACGGTCCCCGCCGAGGAACTCGACGCAGCGATCGACCGCATCGTCGGCCTGCTCGGCAAAGGCGGCCCGGTGGCCCAGCACGAGGCCAAGCACCTCGCCCTGAACATGGGCGGCATGGATGTGGAGGACATGCAGGCGGTGGATGCGGGCAACGCCGCGCTGATTGCAAGCCTCCGCGTGTCGGCCGAAGGTCAGGAGGGTCTCACCGCCTTTCTCGACAAGACCCAGCCCTCCTGGCTCCCCTAACCACCCACGCAGCAGCCCAACCCCTGTAGGAGCCGCTTCAGCGGCGATCCCGCCCCAGCGGGCCCGGCCGCGTCAACACCCATCGCCGATGAATCGGCTCCTACATGTGCCGGGGCCGCAACCTCAGCCCAGCACCTTGGGCAGGTCCTTGCCGATCTTCTCCGGCGTATCCGTCGGCGCGTAGCGCTCGACCACCTGCCCGTCGCGGTCGATGAGAAACTTGGTGAAGTTCCACTTGATGCCTTCGGTGCCTAGCAGGCCTTTCTTCTCGGCCTTCATCCAGCGATACAACGGATGCGCGTTCTCGCCATTGACCTCGATCTTCGAAAACATCGGGAAGGTCACGTCGTAGGTGAGCGAACAGAAGTCGCGGATCTCGTTCTCGTCACCCGGCTCCTGATGACCGAACTGGTCGCAGGGAAAGCCCAGCACCTCGAAGCCCTGGCCCGCGTACTGCTTCTGCAATTCCTCCAGGCCCTTGTACTGCGGCGTGAACCCGCACTTGGACGCCACATTCACCACCAACAGGGCCTTGCCGCGGTACTCGGCGAGCGAACGTTCATTGCCTTCGATGTCGCGGGCTGAAAAGTCGTAGATGGCGGTCATGCGCGTCTCCATACGTGGGTGGAATGCCGGGAGTCTACCCCCGCGGCGCCGGCCGTGGCGCGGCTTGGGCTACCATGAGCGCTTTCGTCCCCTGCCGGAACCCCCGTGATCCGTTTCGCCGCCGCTTCCAAGTCCTATCGGGTCGACGGAGCCCTCGTACCCGCCCTCGAGCCCGTCGATCTGGTGATCGAGCGCGGCGAAGTGTTCGGCATCATCGGCCACTCGGGTGCCGGCAAGTCGACCATGCTCCGCCTGATCAACCTGCTGGAGCGCCCCACCGCCGGTCGCATCTTCATCGAAGACAACGACGTGACCGATGCCACCGGCAGCGAGCTGCGCAAGCTGCGCGCCGGCATCGGCATGATCTTCCAGCACTTCAACCTGCTGTCCTCGCGCACGGTTGCCGACAACGTGGCCTTTCCGCTGCGTATCCAGGGCAATGTATCGGACGGCGAGATCACCGCCCGGGTCGATGAATTACTCGAGCTTGTCGGCCTGACCGCGCATGCGCGGAAGTATCCGGCCCAGCTTTCCGGCGGACAGAAGCAACGCGTCGGCATCGCGCGCGCGCTGGCCAGCCGGCCGTCCATCCTGCTGTGCGATGAAGCCACCAGCGCGCTCGACCCGCAGACCACGGCCTCGGTGCTGGAGCTGCTCGCGGACATCAACCGCCGCCTCGGCCTCACCATCGTGCTCATCACGCACGAGATGGATGTGATCCGCCGCGTATGCGATCGCGTCGCGGTGCTCGAGGCCGGCCAGGTGGTCGAGATGGGTGCGGTGGCCGATGTGTTCCTCCACCCCAAACACCCCACGACGCGTCGCTTCGTCGCCGAAGCCGATCATCGCGAAGGCCATGGCCCCGAGTTCTCCGGCGTCGCCGGTCGCCTGTTCCGCCTCTCGTTCCGCGGTGAGGCCACCTACTCGCCGGTGCTGTCGAACGTGGTGCGCGACACGGGGGTTGAATACAACCTGCTTTCAGGTCGTGTCGATCGCATCAAGGACACCCCCTACGGCCAGCTCACCCTGGCCATGAATGGCGAACGTGTCGACGACGCACTCGCGCAGATCCGCGACGCCGGCGTCGATATCGAAGAGGTGGCCCGATGAGCCCCATGCAGACCCTGTTCCCGAATATCGACTGGGCCGAGATTGGCCAGGCCTGTATCGACACCTTGCTGATGTTGGGCGGCTCGTTGCTGTTCACCGTGGTGCTCGGCCTGCCACTTGGCATCTGGCTGTTCCTCACCGCCCGTGGACAGCTTCACGCCAGGCCTAAGCTCTACAGCGCGCTGTCGCTGATCGTGAACGTGCTTCGCTCCGTGCCCTTCATCATCCTGATGATCCTGCTGATCCCCGTGACCAAGGCGATCACCGGCGTGAGCATCGGCATCCGTGGTGCGATCGTGCCGCTGGTCATTGGCGCGGCGCCGTTCCTTGCCCGCCTGGTCGAAACCGCGCTGCGCGAGGTGGATCGCGGTGTGATCGAGGCCAGCCAGGCCATGGGCGCGACCACCAGCCAGATCGTCACGCGCGTGCTCCTGCCCGAAGCCCGGCCTGGGCTGATCGCCGGCGCCACGGTGACCGCCGTTGCCCTGGTCGGCTACACCGCCATGGGCGGCATCGTCGGCGCCGGCGGCCTTGGCGCACTGGCCTACCAGTACGGTTACAACGGATACAAACCCGACTACATGCTGGTCACGGTGGCCCTGCTCGTGGTCCTGGTGCAGATCCTGCAATCGCTGGGTGATCGCCTGGTAACTCGCTATAGCCGTCGCTGAACGGCCGTGGGGCCGGCTTTGCATCTGGCGGTATGGACGTCTATGCTGGCGCACCGCAACATAAGCCACGGACGCCTCCATGAAGAAGTACCTGCTCCCCCTCGCCGCCGCCCTCGCCGTGCTTGTCGCGGGCTGTTCGAATGGTGACGGTGGTGGCAAGGATGGCTCGGCCGAGGTCACGCTCACGGTCGCGGCCACGCCCGTGCCGCACGCCGAGATCCTCAAGGAGATCAAGCCGCTGCTCGCCAGGCAGGGCGTGAATCTCGAGATCAAGGTGTTTACCGACTACGTGCAGCCGAACATGCAGGTGGCGCAGAAGCAGCTCGACGTCAACTTCTTCCAGACCGAACCCTACCTCGACGCCTTCAACAAGGAACGCGGCACCGATCTGGTCAAGGTCGTCGGCGTGCACATCGAGCCCTTCGGTGCGTATTCGCGCAAGTTCAAGTCCATCGATCAGCTGCCCGACGGCGCCAATGTCGTGATCCCGAACGATCCAAGCAACAACAGCCGCGCGCTGCTCCTGCTCGCCAAGCACGGCCTCATCACGCTGAAGAATCCGAACGACCGTCTGGCCACGCTCAAAGACGTCGCGACCAATCCGAAGAACCTCAAGTTCCGCGAGCTGGAAGCGGCGATGCTGCCGCGCGTCCTGGACGAAGTGGACCTCGCGCTGATCAACACCAACTACGCGCTTGCCGCCGGGCTCAACCCGGTGAAGGACGCATTGCTGATCGAGGACAAGGATTCGCCGTACGTGAACTTCCTCGTCTCGCGCCCGGATAACAAGGACGATCCGCGAGTGCAGAAGCTCGCCGCCGCCCTCACCTCGCCCGAGGTGAAGGCGTTCATCGAGAAGAATTACAGCGGCGCCGTGTTGCCGGCATTCTGAGCCGGCAAGCCGAACACCTTGCGCAGATAGGACACGTACTCCGCGTCGTCGCTCATGTTCTTCCCCGGCGAGTCGGACAGCTTCGCCACGGGTTGGCCGTTGCAGCGGGTCATCTTGATCACGATGTTGAGCGGATCGGGACCGACATCGTTGGTCAGATTGGTGCCGACGCCGAACGATAACTGGCAACGACCTTCAAAGTGCGAGTACAGATCCATCACTCGCGGAACGTCGAGGCCGTCGCTGAAGACCAGGGTCTTCGTGCGCGGGTCCACGCGGTTGTGGACGTAGTGCCCTAGTACGCGGTCGCCCCAGACAAAGGGGTCGCCCGAATCGTGGCGCGCCCCGTCGAACAGCTTGCAGAAATACATGTCGAAGTCGCGCAGGAAGGCATCCAGGCCATAGACGTCCGATAGCGCGATACCCAGGTCGCCGCGGTATTCGCGGGCCCAGGCTTCGAGCGCCGCGGTCTGCGAATCACGCAGACGGGGGCCGAGCGACTGGAACGCCTGCAGGTACTCGTGGGCCATGCTGCCGATCGGCACCAATCCCTGGCGCATCGCGAACCAGACATTGCTGGTGCCGGCCAGATGGGTACCCCACTCGGCTTTCATGATCTGCAACGCTTCTTCGTGCCACGCACGTGAAAAACGCCGGCGTGTGCCGTAGTCGGCAATACGTACGCGCTCGAACCCCTTCGTGTCGCGCAGCAAGGCGATCTTCGCCCGCAAGCGCGCCCTGCCCTCGTCGAGGTTGGCCTCGGGATGGTTCGCGGCGAAATACAGCTCGTTGACGATGGCGAGCAACGGCACTTCGAACATGATCGTGTGCAGCCACGGCCCGGTGATGACGATATCGATCTCGCCTTCGTGCTCGGTCGAAGGCGCAATGGTCACGTAGCGGGCGTTGAGGTGGAACAGACCGAGGAAGTCGACGAAGTCGCTGTCGATGAAGCGCAGCGTGCGCAGGTAGGCCAGTTCTTCGTCACCGAAGCGCAGGGAGCACAGATGGTCGAGCTCATCACGGATGCGCGTCACCAGCGGCACGAGGTCCACGCCCGGCGTGCGGCATCGAAAGCGATACTCCACCTGCGCTGCCGGGTACTGGTGCAGCACCACCTGCATCATGGTGAACTTGTAGAGGTCGGTATCGAGCAGCGACTGGATGATCATTCGGTGGCGCCCGTGAGTGCGATCTGCTTGTTGACTGCATCGATGAACGGCTGCGTTCCCGGCCATGCGGTAATGCGCCCGAGCTTCTTGCCGCGGTGGAACAGGAAGAAGGCGGGAATCCCGTGCAGGCCGAAGCGCGTGGCCATCGTTGGATCGTCATACACGTTGTCGTGAAGCCAGCGCACTTCTGGCCAGACGAAGCGATCGCTGGTCAGCAGGATCTGGCGCTTGGCGATGTCGCAGTTCGGGCAGTCGCGACCCCAGAGAAAGAGGATGGCGATGCGGTTATCGTCCGCGGCGAGATCGGCGTCCAGATCCGCGTTGACGATGCGTGTCATCGGGAAGCGTTCGAAGAACTCCGGAACGGTGGTGTCGGCCATGGGTAAATCCGTGATCGGGTCGAAGCCCCGAGATGGGGTCGCGCAGGCGATAATCCGAGGGTACCGCGACAATGACGCAGCTACCGCTCCTGTAGGAGCCGATTCATCGGCGATCCCGCGGCAGCGGGCGAGGCTGCCGGGGCGCACCTGTGCACGGCCCCGATCGGCAGTATGCTGGCCAAGCCAGGTTCAAGGAAGACCGAAACATGACGCCAAGACACCATCGAACCATGATCATAGCCGCCGCTCTGGCGTTCTTCGGAGCGAGTCTTTTTTTGCCTGCAGTAAGCTATATCACCCACGTGCCGCCCGACCATACCGCTGGCCACATGGCGACGGCGCCCGGTTGGTTCTTCGCAGGCTTTGGCTGGGTCGGCGTCATCTCTCTTCAATCCGCCGCCATGGGCTGGTTAGCGAACCTTACATTCTTCGCCACCATTTTCTGCTACGCCGAGGGGCGGCATGTCCGGTCGATGATCCTGAGTGGAATGTCGATCCTCATCGCGATCTTTTTCTTTCATCTATCCGTATCCGAACCCATGCCCGTCTTATTCAGCGGCGTGGGCGACGTGATGAATCGACCAAAGGCACTCATTGGTTTCTACGTCTGGATCGCAGCGTTTGTTACATTCTTACTGGGATCGTGGGTCTCGGTGTCGAAACAGGCGTCGGCCAATGCACATACCGACCAATGAAGGATGAATTGACATCCTGTGGGCCCCGCGACACCTTGTAGCCTCGTAATGCCAGAAGGACCCCGCAGTGCGCCTGCTGACCGGATTGTTGCTCGCCCTTTGCGCCACGCTTTGCCAGGCCGCCACGCTCACTGTGGATACGGGGCATGGAGCGCGCACGCTCACGACGGAGCAACTGCTCGCCCGCCCTGACTTACGCGAGATTTACGTGCCCGGCGACGTGTCGTACCACCGCACGATGCCGTACCGCGCGGTGCCGATGAAGGCGCTGCTCGATGGGGCAGCACCGGGCTCGCACCTGCAGTTCACGGCGCTGGACGGGTTCACCGCGGAAATTCCAGCCAGCCTGATCCTCGACGCACATGGCGCCGAAGCCTGGCTGGCTGTCGAGCCGCCGGGCAAGCCCTGGCCAGCCCTTGGCGACGGCAAGCCGAGCGCCGGACCGTTCTACCTGGTCTGGCTGCATCCGGAAGCAGGTCACATCGGCACCGAGCAATGGCCTTATCAGGTCTCGTCGATACGTGTACTGGCGGACCCGGCCAGTCGCTTTCCGGCCATGCGACCGGCGCCGGGGCTGGCTGCGAACGATCCGATCACCCGAGGTTTCGCCGTATTCCAGCGCAACTGCATCACCTGCCACACCCTCAACGGCCAGGGCGATGCGAAGCTGGGCCCGGACCTCAACATCCCGCACAGCCCGACGGAGTACCTGCGCGACGACATGCTGCGCACCCTCATCCGCAACCCGCAGGACATGCGCCACTGGCCACAGGCGAAAATGCCCGGCTTCGACCGGAAGACGCTAACGGACGCCGACCTCGACAACCTCGTCGCCTACCTCAAGCACATGGCTACCCGAAAGGTCCACTAAACCAGTTGCTGTAGGAGCCGATTCATCGGCGATCCCGCGGCAGCGGGCCAGGCAACCGCGAGCACCCATCGCCGATGAATCGGCTCCTACCGATCATGAGCCAGGGCCTGCAGTTGGCGGGTGCGCTCTGCCGGTGCAAGCTTCGCCAGTGCCGACACCTTCGCAAAAAACACCGGCCACACCCGGCCCGACTGCTCGTACAGCGCCGCGAAGGACGAGGTCCACGTGTCGTAAAGGCCGAACGGTAGCAACGAGGCGTTGTTCAACGGCCGCGCCATCCAGCGGTCATAGCGATGATCGCCGCCCGCCTCGCCAGCACGCCAGACAAGATACCGCCCGCGAAAATCCTCGAACTCCTCGGCCTTGGCGACGCGCTTGGCATCGTCGGTCCATGGTTCCGCGTAAATAGCCTTCAGCCGGTCACGAAGCGCCAGCACCTCGCGCGTGAATGCGTGCTCCAACGCATCACCGCGTGCATCGGGCGGCGGCAACTGACGTGCCTGTCGCCACTCCCGTACGCCTTCCTGCTCGACGAAGCTGGCATAGGATTCGTTGAACGACGAATCGTCCTTCACGTAGATCTTCTGGTGCGCCAGCTCGTGGAAAATCGTTCCCACCAGTTCATCGTCATCCCAGCGCATCATGCTGCTCAGGATGGGATCGGCGAACCAGCCAAGCGTGGAATACGCGGGCACCTCACCCACGGCGACATCGTGGCCAAGCGCGCGCTCGCGGGCCGCTTCGCGATCGGCGAGATCCTTGCGAAAGAATCCCCGATAGGCCACGCATCCCGCAATCGGAAAACAATGCGTCACCGCCGATATGGATAGCTCCGGCGTGGCGAATACATTCCACGCCACCCACGGCCGATCCAGCTGCACGTAATAGGTGTAGCTGCGGTTATCCGGCAAGTCGAGGCGACTGGAGGCGAAACGCCGCGCCTCCAGTGCGAGCTCCAGCCGCTGGCGAGTCTTGTCCGGCGTCTTCGGATCGGCCACCACCTTGTCGATGGAGCGACGTTGCGCGAGCAACGCCGCCTGGCCATGGGTCACATGCGCGTAATAGCCGAGCGAACGGCAGCCGGCGAGAACGGTGATCAGGGCAAGCAAGGCATAGCGCATGCGTGCATTGTGCCTGCATGCGCGTGCCTGTCGCGGCCTCAATCGTTCGACCGACCCGTCATCGACTCCAGCACGCCGTCACGACGAATCAGTCCGTGCATGAGCGCCGCCCCCATATGGGCGAGGAAAGTCAGGAAGAACAGCCAGGCCAGATAACGGTGCGCCTCGCGAAGCCAGGCATACAGCGCCGGCCCAGCGGGAAGAATCGGTGGCAGCTGGAAGCCGGACCAGAGCGTCACCGGGAAGTTACCCGCCGAAAGCATGCCCCAGCCGATCAGCGGCATGAGGATCATCAGGCCGTAGAGCATCCAGTGCGAACCATGCGCGGCGAGCTTCTGCCACTCCGGCATGTCTGCCGGCAGGGGCGGCGCTTTATGCGTGAGGCGAAAGCCGAGCCGGATCAGCGCGAGGATGAAGATGGTGATGCCCAGCGGCCGATGGATGGACAGCAGCCATTCGTGCTTCGCTTCGACGCTGGTGACCATGCCGGCACCGACGAAGAGCATGGTGAGGATCATGATCGACATCAGCCAGTGCAGCACACGGGCGACGGGGTGGAACGTGTCGACGCGGCTCATCGCTGATCCTCCTTCGGATGGGCAGTGCCAGGGAGATGACCTTCCTCTCCGGTACGACGCAGGTAGGAAACCGCATACGCCGCCGAACGCGCGACGATGATCGGATCACCCGATATCTCGATGCCGCGCGGCAGGATGGTCGGATCGTAATTGACGTCACGGCAGGGGCCGTTCGCCTGCGGCTGGGCACTGTCGATCACCACGACGCCTGCATCGACCGTCTGCCGGTCGTCCGGCCACGCTTTCGTCGCATCGTCGACCGGATCGCCGGGCGCAGCAAGGATCATCTGCAGGTGCCAGCGCACCGGGCCCTGGGCCAGGCGCCGGGTCAGGTCGGCGTCGAGGTAGTCGGTGTCACCGGCAGCGGGGCCACCGTCGCCGGTCGCCGGTGTCTCCGGGACGACCTTCCAGCGGACGGCATGGCGCTCGCCGTTCGCGTCGCGCAGGTAGAACGCGTTGATGCTCTGGTAGGTCTCGTCGACGTAGCTGGCCGCCGGCTTGGCCGTCTTGATCCAGCCGAGGAAAGCGCCCGTTTCCGGATGGCTCATGAAGAAGGCCTTGGCCTTGTCCGGATTCGGCTTGCCTGTCGCGGGGTCCGGGCCCGTCGCTACGGTGAGGTCATAGAACGCCTGCGGCGTGGAGACCGGGAACACCGGCATGGCGTTCATGCCGGTGCGCCACTGCTCGCCGTCGGCGAGGTCGAAGCGGAGGGCAAAGCTCCGGATGGGAACGCTGCTGTCGGCGGCATACGGATTACCGCCAGGAAGCGCCAGTCGCCCGACCACCGGCGTACGACCACCGGCGAACAGAGGGGACGACGAATACTTGGCCAGCGCGCCGCTCGCCTCGAAGTAACCACCCACGCATATGCCTTTGGCATGGTTACGACGAAAACCGGGATGCTCGCCGCCGCTGGCCTGCAGTGCGTTGACCATGCGTTTCGGGGTGAGGCGTGATGGTGTGAGCCAGCCACCGACGTAGGCAAACGCGGCGGCGACAACTACAACGACAAGGCCTATCAGTGCCCAGCGCCCGGCCACATTGGCCGGCGGGGGTCGCTTCTTGGGTTCTTGCATGGTCCTGCTCCTTCCTCGCGGGATCGCGTTTCCAGTGTGGGACGTACGTCCACGACTTTTATTCCATTCCGGGGGAATAATCTCTCCCGAAAGGCGTCTGACTGTCATGGAACGCCCAGGTACGAGGCCAGGCATGTCCGACCCGCGAATCGACGAAGCCCTCCGCCCGATGCTGCCGCGCTTGCGGCGCTTCGCGCTATGGCTGGCTCGCGACCCCTTTGCGGCGGACGATCTGGTTCAGTCGACGGTCGAGCGCGCCCTCTCGAAATGGGCGACACGCCGTGAAGACGAGAGTCTGCGCGCGTGGCTGTTCGCGATCTTGTACCGCCTGTTCCTGGACGGAAAGCGGCGGGCCAGCCGATACGCCCGAATGCTCGGCAGCCTGCACGATGACGAGCCCACCTGGCCGTCGGCCGAGCGCGTCGCCATTGCCAACTCCACCCTGGCCGCCTTCGCGGCACTTCCCGTGGAGCAACGCAGCCTGCTGCTCTGGATCACGGTCGAGGGTATGAGCTACCAGGAAGTGGCCGACATCCTCGAGATCCCCATCGGCACGGTCATGTCCCGCCTCTCGCGCGCCCGCCGGGCGCTGCGCCTGCTCGGCGAAGGCGGCAGTACCGAAACCCCTCCCCTGCGACTGCTCAAATGAACACCACGCCCCCCAGCGAACACGACATCCATGCGTACGTGGACGGCCACCTGGACGGCCGACGCCGCGGTGAGGTGGAGCGCTACCTCAGCCGCCACCCCGAGCAGGCCGACGAGGTCCAGGCGTGGCGCCACGATGCCCAGCAACTACGTACGCTGCTGGCCGGTGATCTCGGCGCGGCGCCCTCCCATGACGCTGCCCTGGATCCGGTGGTCGTGCGCCTGCGTCGCGACCGGCGTCGCATAACCCGGGCCGCCATGGCGGCCGGCCTGGTGCTGTGCCTGGCCCTGGGCGGGATCGGCGGCTGGGCGGCACGTGGCATGGGAACAGGCGGCATGGCGCCGATGGCGGATGCGATGCAGGCTTATCAGCTCCTCGCTGTCGATCACGGCGTGGGCATGGACATCACCACCGGCAACGAAGGCGACCTGCGGGCGTGGCTGGCCGGACGCGTCGGTGCCACCGTGCACCTGCCCGACCTCGCCGACGCCGGTTTCCGGCCCATGGGCGGCCGGCTCTTCGCCACCGACCAGGGTCCGGCCGCGATGGTGCTGTACGACGACGGCAACGGCCATACGGTCAGCTTCTACGTGCGGCCGCCAGGCGCGGCGCGGCGCCTGCTACCCCGTGGCGAGCGCGAGGACAACGGGCTGCTGGCGAACTACTGGTCCGACGGCTGGCATAACTACGCCGTCGTCGCGCTGGCCGACGCGGCCGGCCGCGCTGCTGCGCAACGCGTGGTTACCAAGGCCATCTGAGCGTCGGCGCCGCCGTTGTAGGAGCCGATTCATCGGCGATCCCGCGGCAGCGGGCCAGGTCACGGCAAGCACCCATTCGCCGATGAATCGGCTCCTACCAAAAACGGGTCAGCGCTCGTGCAGTTCACCCGAGTGCAGTTCCAGCGTCCGATCCATGCGACCGGCCAGACGCGTGTCATGCGTCACCAGCACGAAGCTCGTGCCGATCTCCCGATTGAGCTCGATCATCAGCTCGTAAACGTGGGCCGCATTGGCTTCGTCGAGATTGCCCGTGGGCTCGTCGCCCAGCACACAGGCCGGACGCGTCACCAGCGCGCGCGCCACTGCACAGCGCTGACGCTCGCCACCGGACATCTCCGCCGGCCGATGGCGCAGGCGTGCACCCAGGCCTACACGCTCGAGCAAGGCCGTGGCTTCCTTCTGCGCCTGGGCAATGGACACACCGCGGATCAGCAGCGGCATGCACACGTTCTCCAGCGAGGTGAACTCGGGCAACAAATGGTGGAACTGGTAGATGAAGCCCAGCGAGCGATTGCGCTCGCGGCCGCGCTCGGCGTCCGACAACTCGGACAGCACGCGGCCGTTCACTTCGACTTTGCCGGCAGTGAGCGTGTCCAGGCCGCCGATGATGTGCAGCAGCGTCGACTTGCCCGAGCCGGACGCGCCGACGATGGACATGGTCTCGCCGCGACGCAGGGCGAAATTCACGTTGGAAAGCACGCCTGTACGCAGGTCGCCTTCCTCGTAGACCTTGGCGACGCCTGTGGCGCGCAGGACGATGTCGTCGTTGGGCTTATTCATAGCGGAGCGCCTGGGCGGGCTGCGTGCGCGAGGCGCGCCACGCCGGATACAGCGTGGCCAGCAGGGAGAAGATAAAGGTCACCAGCACTACCCAGCCCACGTCGGACCACAGCAGCTGGCTCGGCAGCTCGCTGATGTAATACACGTCAGGCGACAGGAACGTCTGCCCGGTGACGTGCTCGATCCATTTCACAAGGCCCGGCAGGTTGAACGAGAGCAACGCACCCAGCAGTACGCCAAAACCGATACCGACGATGCCGACGAGGATGCCCTGCACCATGAACATGCCCATGATGCTGCGCGGCGTGGAACCCAGCGTGCGCAGGATCGCGATATCGGCCTGCTTGTCGGTCACCAGCATCATCAGCATGGAAATCAGGTTGATCACGGCGACGAGGATGATCAGCGACAGGATCACGAACATCACCGTCTTCTCCATGTCGATCGCGCGGAAGAAGTTGGCGTGGGTATCCATCCAGGTTTCGACGCGGTAGGCCTGGCCGAGTTTGTTCACCAGCTCCTGTGCCACCGGCCACGCCTGACGCATGTCGTCCAGCTTGAGGCGGATGCCGGTCGGTCCGGAAAGACCGTTGAGGCGTTCCGCATCCGGCATGGAGACGAGCGCGAGATTCGCGTCGTACTCCTGCATGCCCAGTTCGAAGATGCCACTCACGGTGAAGCTGCGCAGTTTGGGCACCGCGCCCATCGGCGTGGCCGTGAACTGCGGCACGACGACGGTGAGCTTGTCACCCACGTTCACGCCCAGTGTCAGGGCCAGCTCACGACCCAGGATGATCTTCCAGCTACGGTCGGTGAGGTCGGACATCTTGCCTTCGACCATGTGCTTGTCGAGGTCGGAGACATTCGGCTCCTTCGACGGCACGACACCGCGGATCAGTGCACCGCTGGGTCGCTTGGCCTGCAGGAAGGCCTGGGTTTCGACATACGGGGCGGCACCGAGCACGTGTTTCGTGCCCTCGGCCGTCTTCACCGCGGTCTGCCAGTTCTGCACGGTATCGTCGATACCGGACACGGTGACGTGCGAGACGGCGCCCAGGATGCGCGTACGCAACTCGCTGTCGAAGCCGTTCATCACCGACATCACCGTGATGAGCGCGGTGACGCTGATCGCAATGCAGACGATCGAGACCGTGGAAATGAAGGATATGAACTGGTTGCGACGCTTGGCGCGCGTGTAGCGCAGTCCGATAAAGAGTTCGAGGGGTCTGAACATACCTGTCGATCGCAGCCTGTAAGGAGGGAGCCCGCCACGAAAGGCATGCACCGCGCGGCAGAGTGCCCGATGCCGCCGGTTCCGGCAAGCTGGCAGCCTCAGCGCGCCGCGGAAAGACGGGCCCTGAGGACGCGCAAATGGTCCACATCGGTGTTGTCGGGCAGCAGGGCCACGTGGCCCGACCTGCCCTTCCACCGAAAATGCAGGAAGACCGAGGTTCCGACCACACGGGAGCCTACGAGTTCGGCCGGAAAGCTGCGCCCGCTACGGTCTCGTACCGTCCAAAGCCCGTCGAAGGCCCAGTCCAGCACCCACACGGCGGGCCTGCGACCCTGCGCCGCACGTACCAGCCCGATCGCCGCGATGAGTCCGGCGAGCGCCAGGCGGGCGATCCAGGGAAGCGAGGTGAAAAGGGGTGCGATCGTGGCGAGCGCGACGATCAGGAGCACGAAACGGCTCAGGAGAGGCGAAGGCCTGATGTCAAAGCTGATGCCGTGCGCGAATCTCATCGATGATCGCCTGCCAGTCGTCGCGGGGGGCGCGGGCATGACCCATCACCCAATCCCAGAGATCGGGATCCTGCACGTCCAGCAGTTCGTCGAATGCCATCCGTTTGGCTTCATCAGCGTCGGCGTAGCGCTCATCCAGCCAGCCGCCAAACAGGCGATCGAGCTCCCGCGTACCCCGGCGGGTACGCCAGCGCAGGCGTTTGAGGCGGGCTTCTTCCATCATAGGAGGCCAGGCGCTTTCTGTAGGAGCCGATTCATCGGCGATTGGGTGCTAGCGTCACCCTGGAACCCGCTTCGCGACCATCGCCGATGAATCGGCTCCTACATAAAGCAGCGCGGCTGCGGCCGTTAGGCCGAGCGACGCTGCACGATCAGCTTCTTGATCTCCGCGATCGCCTTGGCCGGGTTGAGACCCTTCGGGCAGGTGCGCGCGCAGTTCATGATCGTGTGGCAACGGTAAAGCTTGAACGGATCTTCCAGATCGTCCAGGCGGGCACCGGTGTCTTCGTCACGGCTGTCGACGATCCAGCGGTAAGCCTGCAGGAGGATCGCCGGACCGAGGTAGCGGTCGCCGTTCCACCAGTAGCTCGGGCACGACGTGGAACAGCAGGCGCAGAGGATGCACTCGTAGAGACCGTCGAGCTTCTTGCGGTCTTCCGGCGACTGCAGGCGCTCCTTGTCGGCAGGCGCCGGGCTCTGCGTGCGCATCCACGGCTTGATCGACGCGAACTGGGCGTAGAAGTGCGTCAGGTCGGGCACCAAGTCCTTCACCACCGGCATGTGCGGCAGCGGGTAGATGTTGACCGTCCCGCCGCTGCACTCGTCGATGGCCCGGGTGCAGGCCAGCGTGTTCGTGCCATCGATGTTCATCGCGCACGATCCACAGATGCCTTCGCGGCACGAGCGGCGCAGCGAGAGCGTCGAGTCGATTTCGTTCTTGATCTTCAGCAGGGCGTCGAGAACCATCGGGCCGCACGTATCGAGATCCACCTCGTACGTGTCGGTGCGCGGGTTCTGGCCGTCGTCCGGCGTCCAGCGATAGACCTTGAAGGTGCGCACGTTCTTCGCGCCCTTCGCCGGGAAATGCTTGCCGGCCTGGATCTTGGAATTCTTGGGTAGCGTGAACTCTGCC
>Ga0182006_1000164_pt1 | contig 70337 bp, 62 predicted proteins | sample Sormic07211104_1_FD_123022 | JGI IMG/M metagenome (GOLD analysis project Ga0182006, IMG submission 123022) | Rhizosphere microbial communities from Sorghum bicolor, Mead, Nebraska, USA - 072115-104_1 MetaG | ecosystem: Host-associated > Plants > Roots > Rhizosphere | place: USA: Nebraska...
TACCACTTCCATATATTTCTTTTTAGTATCGCCATCTACAAAATCACTCAATTCGGTTAATGCAGAAGCCATAATGCAGGCAGCTGAAGCATCTCTTGGCGTATTAGTCTGTACAGGAACATCGTAATCCCAGTAAGGAATAAAATCTTTAGGCATTTTAGGATGATTGATCAGAAAGTTTGCGATATGCATCGCCTGATCCAGATAACGTTTTTCCCTGGTTTCGCGATAGAGATAAGTATAGCCGTAAAGGCCCCATGCCTGTCCACGGCTCCAAGCAGAATCATCAGCATATCCCTGGTGGGTTTGCTTTTTATGCGGAAGACCAGTCTGCCGGTTATATGAAACGACATGGTAAGAGCTGAAATCCGGTCTGAAATGATGCGCCATGGTTTTATCAGCGTGCGAAATTGCCATTTGTTTAAGTTGTTCATTTGCTGATTGCTTGCTGGCCCATAACAGCAGTTCCAGATTCATAATATTATCAATAATGACCGGATATTGCCAGATGGCTTTATTATGGTCCCATGACCTGATGAGGCCAACTCTAGGATCATAGCGGGTAGCCAGCGACTGTGCGCCTTTCAGCAAAACTGCCTTGTAAGATGTATCGTTGGTTAAACGTAAGCCGTTGCCAAAACTGCAATACAGCATAAAACCTACATCGTGGTTATCAGTGGTGAATTTTTCACGTTCTACCCTGGCCGTATACAATTTAGCAAAAGCTAACAGCGCTGGATTTTTACTATGCTCATAAACATACCATAGCGAACCCGGAAAAAATCCGCTACACCACCAACGTGAATCAGATATGGTACTTTTCCCTACTTCGAACGAACGCGGTAATATGCCTGGTTGATGCTCATATTTCCTGGCCATTAACAGGCTTTGCTGTTCAGCAAAATCCAGGGCTTGATCAACAACGGCTTTCAAATTTTGCGCATGTGCAAGGTTGTTCCATAATAACCCCGTTAACAACAGCGCTAAAAAATATCTCCTCATAAATTTATTTGATGTTTTTGTAATAATCTGCAATAACATACCAGGCTTTTTTACGAAACCCCTGATCAGAAACCAGTCCTTTTCTGTTCCAGCCATCCTGATAAGTGGGGTGAAAGCGAAATGGCGACCGAAAATCGAACAATACCCAGGGTGATATTCCATTGAGATTCGGAATATTTTTAAACATTTCCAGGTTATCCTTGTAAAGCTGGGCCTGGTAGTCTTCGCTCCATGAACTTGCTACATCAGCGTCACCGGTCTTCCCATACAATGCTTCAGCGCCAAATTCTGAAATGATCAGCGGTTTGTTGCTGGCCACATCCCAAATGGCCTTTTTTGGCGCAACCGGCCAGGGATGATACCAGCCCATATATTTATTAATGGCTACCACATCTATTTCATTTATAAAAGGGTCGTCCATTACGAAACGTTGTTTATCCGGATTAAACCGAACCAGATCAAATGCAGCCGTAATTAAACGGGTACTATCGATATCTTTCGTGCATTTGATCAGGTATTTAAGAAATTCATTCCGCGCAGCAGATGGCTGGGTTTCATTGGCCATACCCCAGAAAGAGATGGCGCATCGGTTTTTATCCCGCATCACCATTTCGCTAATCATCTTTCCGGCTTTCTTTTTGGTTTCCTGGTTTTCAAAATCAATTCCTTGCCAGATTGGTGTCTCCTCCCACAATAAAAAACCCATTTTTTCAGCTGCACGTACCGTATATTCATTTTGAGGATAATGTGCCAAACGGATCATATTGCAGCCCAAAGCTTTCGCTTCAGACAAAAGCATCATGGCATCTGCCTGGGAGAAAGCTCGACCTTTACGCTGTGGGATCTCCTCATGAAAACTAATGGATTTGAGAAAAACCGGCTTCTCATTCAGGTATATCTGTGTTCCTTTTACGGCCAGGTTTCTAAAACCAATCCGTTCTTCTACCATATCTTGGTTGGTTGATATCAGCACCTGATAAAGTTTAGGCGCATCAGGCGACCAGCGCTGTATTTTTTTTACACCAGTGATTGACACGCTAGCAGTCCCGTATTGATCGGTAGCCAGCTTTTGTTTGATATTCAGCTCAGGAATCTCAACGGTTAGCGCTACATTTTTCTGGTTATCAACAACTTTAACCTTCGCATTAATTTGATCAGGACGATATTTGTCTAGCTGAACAAAATAATCCTGAATAAATATCTTTGGGGTTGATACCAACATCACATCACGGGTGATGCCTCCATAATTCCACCAATCGAATGATTTCGCGGGAATAGCATCGGCAGTCCGGGTATTGTTTACCTCCAGGGCTAAAAAGTTGTCTGATGGTTTCACCAGATCTGTTATCTCCACCTGAAAAGGCGTGAAACCACCCTCATGTTCGGCAATTTCCTTTCCATTCAAGTAAACCTTACAACGATAACTTACTGCAGCAAAGTAAATAAATAACCTTTCCCGATGTGTTTTGGGTGCATTAAAATGCCTGGCGTACCAAACCGTACCTTCATAATATTTGAGTTCGGGTAATTGACTGTTCCAGTCTGAAGGCACATTCAGTTTTAAACCACCATCAAAGGCATATTCGTAAAAATCTGTCTTTCCGGCTGGTTTTTTATTGAGGTATATTTTGTTTTTCCGTCCCTGATCGTACTGGTCTATAATTGCTTCCCATTTACCGTTAAGGGATTGCGTTGTTCTGCCGTATACATTAACCAGGGTCTCCTGCGCCGAAAGCTTAAAGAAAAAGCAACACAACAGTAATAGCAAATTAAAAATGGTTCTGCTTGCTTTCATAAAAATCACGGTGTTTGTTTTTTAAAAATCTTCATGGCGAAACCACCGCCCTGGGCCATGTTAATGGATAATTTTCGATCGGACGGAATCTCCATCCGTTGCTTTTTGTAGTCAGAGGCGATTTTATTGGCGTTAATTCCATCCTGGTAAATTTCTGCAGCATAGTCTCCGCTACCGAGAAAGCTGAGGTCAAGATCAAGTTTGCGTGCCTCCCAATTGGTTAAAGCGCCCAGGTACCAAGTGTTGCCCTTTTGGCGGGCAGTGGTAATGTATTGCCCAATCTCACCATTAAGTACAATGGTACGGTCCCAAACCGTAGGGATAGCGCTGATGAAATCGGTACATTCCTGCTCCTTTGCATAATTGTCCGGACTATCGCAAAGCATATTTAAGGGCGATTCAAAAACCACATATTCTGCCAATTGCCTGCAGCGGGTTCCCTGACTCATGGGTTCATCATTTATTCCCCTATGGCTACTTTTAGTAGCATTACGCATGGCGCCCTGCGTGTAATCTACCGGGCCGGCAATCATCCTGATAAAGGGCATCGTTACATCATAGGTAACCATATCCATCTCTGGCCCGGTCCATTTCATCTGCTCCAGACCATTTACGGCTTCATAATTAATTACATTCGGAAAAGTCCGGTTTAGCCCGGTAGGTTTATAGGTACCGTGAAAATCAACCATCAACTTATATTTTGCTGCCGTTTCTGCCGCCCGGTAATGAAAATCAACCATTTCCTGATCATCGCGGTCCATGAAATCGATCTTAAAACCTTTTATGCCCAGCTGGGAATAATGCTTACAAGCCTCCTCCAGATCGCGTGCAAAGGCATAATATCCTGCCCAGAGAATAATATCTACATTTTTGGTTTTCCCATAGGCAACCAGTTCTTTCAGATTAATTTCCGGTACAACGTCAAACAAACTCGCCTTCAGATTTACGGCCCACCCTTCGTCCAGGATCACATATTCAATTTTATTTTTGGCAGCAAAGTCGATATAGGCCTTATAGGTTTCTGTATTCACACCTGAAACAAAGTCTACCTTGCTCAGTCCCCAGTTATTCCACCATTCCCAGGCTACTTTGCCTGGTTTTATCCATGAAATATCCTTTAACCGGCTGGGCTCGGCCAGTTTGTAAACCATATCATTGTCAGCTAAATTTTTATCGCTGGCGGAGACAATGGCTATACGCCAGGGAAATTTTGTTTTTGCCTTACTTTTAGCAAGATAAGGCTGGCGCGCGGTGACGATTTCCTGCAGCTGGTTATGTCCGCCCTGCACGATAGATTTTGGATAAGGGGCAAAGTTGGCTTCGAGAACAGTTCTTCCGGCAGGATTAAAAAGAAACATACCCGGGTAGCTTTGCAGATCAGCTTCGCCCAGACACACTTTTTTACCGTGATCCAATTCTACCACCAAAGGAGAAAAAGCAAGCTTCAGCTTATCCATTTTACTCAATGGGCTGTAGGTGTAAGTATTTTCAAACGAATTGAAATATTGGCCCTCAATGGTCTTCTCTTTAGTTTTTACATATGGAATGTAGGCCTTGTAATCTTTTTGGAACTGGAAAGCGGCAAGTTCTTCATTCACAATAAAATCCTGCTTAGCCGTAGATACAAAACGGTAAGCCATGCCTTCATTGTAAAGTCGAAAAATCAGTTTGTAATCTTCCTTAAATTCCAGCGTCAATTCTGCATATTCATCATTGATACGGTTTCTTTTATAAAAATAGGCAGGGATTTCCTGTTTAACGGTAATGGTTTTGCTTTGTTTCAAATGAGATTTGATGCCGAAGGTTTTTCCATTGCCGAGTTTCATGGCAATGGCACCAGAATTCAGAACAATTTCTTCATCATGCGCCAGCTGAAAACGGATACTGTCGGCAATGCTCACATCCACCTGCAACCGCCCGTTAGGAGAATTGAGACTAAGCCTCTTTTGGGCGATTGCGGGAATGCTGAGGAACGTTAAAAGGAAAAGATTTAATATGTTTTTCATTGGTTTATTTTAAAATGGTATAGCTGTACATCACGAAATCATCTATAGCAGGCAAGGTTACTTTCAAAGCTCCTTTTCTACCAGTGGTTTGAATCATCGGCTTCCCGTTGCCCAGCAGCGGCATTAGTTGTATTTTAACTTTTTCGGGTAACCAGGTTTCCAGTATGCCCGTTCCTTCAGGTGTATTTTCCCTGAACGCGATAAAATATCCCCTGTCTTGATGAATCGACTGAAAACCTGTCCATGATTTGCCTGAAGGTTCATCACCAATCGGTAAAATGGTTCCCTGATGAAAATCGTGCTGCACCTTTTTATACTTCGCAATTGATGCGCCCAGCTGCAAGGCTTCTTTGGGCAAACCCGTGCCTTCAAACCAGGCCAGTGGCTGGGCGGCCATGGTAATGGCAAATAGATATTCGAAAGTATAGCTGGATGGCGCGAATGGATCGCTGCCATACTTATCTGCATTTCTCCATTTGTTTAGAAATTCGATCTGCAACTTCTCTGGCGGTACATATTTAGAAAGTTGCCATAAGTTGCGAAGTGTCCAGTAAGGATAGTAGTTTTGCCAGTCGGTATAGCGGTTCTCCAAAAAAATATTGCCATAATCAGTAAAAAGATGATAACCGCCCCTGCGACCCGCAGTAGCATCGAGATTAAAAACAGCCTGGTTCTCTGTTTCGCTCAACACCTTATTAAACATTTTGGTTAGATTAATTTCTGATTGTTTGTTGGGAATGGAGAGTCCATCAATTTTAAATGTCCTGATTCCGTATAGCCGGTACAGTTCGGCCATTGCTGAAGCATCTTTCTCCCAGTCTGCATAGTCATGCTGAATACTGGGATTAAACCATAAGCAAATCTCGATACCTAACGCTTTACCTCTTTTTACGACTGGACCTAGTCCATTCGGATATTTTGCCGCATCAAGTTTCCAATAATTGGGGTTGTCCCAAATGTTTTTAAAAGATCCTTTAGCCAGGGCAGAATTCGGGCTTTTTCCCTGCTGCCATCCGTCATCGATCTGAAAATGGGTGATACCCAATTTGGCTGCAGCGTCCAGTTCCAGCAGGCTAAACTTTTCATTCACTTTAGCATCCTGGCTCCGATCACCCCAGGTATTCATCATCACCATTTCGTCCCGCTGTGGCTCATTTTTACGGATGGTTTTCTGATAGCCACGTAAGGCCTGTAGTTGGTTAAACTCATGGCCGCTGTAAATGCCTAACACCACCGTATAAGCTTTTCGCCACTCATCCTGACGAATATCACTTGCATTAAGCCCCAATCCGTTTACGGCAAAATGTCCAAATTCATTCGTAAAATCCTGACCGCCGTAAGCAAGTTGCGTAGCAGCCCCCGGGGCTTCCTTTAAGAAGAAAAAACCGGCCTCTTTTTCCTGGTTATGCGCAAAAAGCAGGTTGCCCCGGTAACTTTTTTTCCTATAAGGAATAAACTTATTCTCCTGTACAAAATTGTTGTTCCAGTCGGTTACATCAAAAAATTCAACCGCCTTAACCTGCCAATGGAAACCGTCTAGCTTTAACTGATCTAAAATGGGGGTAGAACCATTCACCTTCATGTCCTCTGTAAATTCAATATTTTTTTGATCAGCAGCATTGATGACTTGTCCCCCTGCTATACCCGCTAGCTGCCCTCTTAGATAGGTTTCGCAGGCGATTGAAGCGCTTTGAGCATTAATCCGGTAAACCCGCCTGATATCAAGCTTACCTATAGAAAAAGAAATAATGGTTTGCTGTTCGGCGATGTGAATGGCATCTTCTTTCCTTGTCAACACTTCATAATGCCCGTTTCGAGGTGCATTGCCAGCTTGAATGTAAAAATCGGGACTCTTAAGCTTGTTAAGCCAAACTTTTCGGCCTTTTTTGTCGCTTAAGCTATGCGTAATCACATTTCCCTTGATCCAGATAAACTTACGCTCAATAAATTGATTGCCGATCGTCAGGGTATCTTGGTCCAGACGACTGTAGCAACCATCCTGGGCAGCGCAAGGCAAACAGGCCACCAAAAGCAAAAGCAGCAGTGAAAAAATATAAAGTCCCACTGTTAAATTGCTTTTAATCTTTGCAAAAAATAGCATCAGTATCACCTGCGATCGGAGATTACCGAAACGCTGCAGAAAACCCCGCCTGCCGATCTCATAATTTATAGCTGTCATATTTGGAGATTCCAAAACTAGCTACTTGTGAATAAAGAGGGGTTCAGTTTTGTACGGAAATGGTTCAGTTTTGTACAAAGTAATCAATATGTGCCTTTTTTAACGCTGGCGCTTATGGGTACACCTAGGTCTTTTAAAAATCTGGTTAAGCATAAAAATTAAGTTTTAGAATAATCCATTAAAGAGACCAGGCGAAACTGAAGGTTTTTACTAACGGTTTGCTACCGTCAATCCATACCGATATTACCAGGCATGCGAAAACTATAAAGAGGACTTAAACGATTTAGTCCTAAACGTCAAATCTATTTGGATTTATTCTAAATAAATATACCTTTGCAAAAAAAATGCCACAGCGGACCTGAACTCCGTGTGGCATTACCGGATTTTAACCCGGATACCTTTAACATCTAATTAAAAGTAAATGCAATTTAAGAAAATTTTATTCTTAGGGATGTGCTGCACCGGAATATTTGCAGCTCATGCCAGTTCTGGTAATCCACTGACAGGATATTGCGTAAATCCTACAGATAGCCTTGTTGAAAACCGCAATGATGAACAAACCGGTGTGGTAAGAGGGAGGATCACTACTGCCGATGGTAGTGTGGCTGCCAATGTAAGCGTGGTGTTGAAAGGCACCCGTTATGGCTCGGTAACTGACGAGGATGGCTTTTACCAGATCAGGCGTGTGCCGGTTGGTAATTATACCCTGGTCGTTTCGGCGGTTGGCCTGTATCCAAAGGAAAAAGAGATACAGGTTTCCTCACGGGGTACCGTGATTGCTGATTTCTCTTTGAAAGAAAACCGTTCCGAATTAGACGAGGTACAAATCAGTACGAACAAAAAAAGGTACAAAGTCGATAAAGTATCCCCTTCATTGCGTTTACAATCTCCCCTGATTGAGGTACCGCAGAATATCCAGGTGGTAACTAGCAAAATACTGGCAGACCAACAGGTATTTGATATTGTTGATGGGGTAACCAGAAATGTGAGCGGTACCTTACGGGTAGGTCATTGGGATGCCCAATATGCCAATATTTTTATGCGTGGCACCAGTATTCCGGCTTTCCGGAACGGTATGAACCAAAAAATGCCATGGGGACCATTAGCTGACGACGCTGCAACTATCGATCGCATCGAATTTGTAAAAGGTCCCTCTGGCTTTATGATGGCTAACGGCGAACCTGGAGGTATTTACAATGTGGTAACCAAGAAGCCTACCGGTCAAAACCGCAGTTCGGTAAGCGTGGCTGGCGGAGGTTACAACCTGGGCCGGGTAGCTGCCGATTTGGACGGTAAGTTAAGCCGAGACGGCCGTTTACTATTCCGCCTGAATGTGGCCGCACAAACCAAAGATAGTTACAACAAATACAACTACACGGATAAATACGTTATTGCTCCCGTAATTAGCTACCAGGTGGATAGCAATACCTTGATCACTGCTGAATATACGACGCAGCATGTGGAAGCACAGGCGTTAGGTTCTTACGGTTTTTCGCCAATAGGATTTGGTGATACAGACCCTAGTTTCTTTCTTGGCGATCCGGCGCTTGATCCTGCAAAACTTTATGACCACAATGCCACTGTTTATGTGAGCCACCGTTTAAATAATGACTGGAAGATTAATGCCCAGGCGGCCTATCTGCGTTATGGTTTAGATGGCGGTACCCCATGGCCGTCCAAAATAGCAGCCAATGGCGATATGCGCCGCTACCTGAACATCAGCGAAGAACTGGCCATTAATAAAAATATCCAGGTAAGCCTGATGGGCGACCTGACTACCGGCCCCATTGTACACCGTATGTTGGTAGGGCTTGATATGGGCAACCTGAAAACCTGGGGCGATTTTTCCAGTGTAACGAAGTCTGATATACCATTAACAAATGATGCTCCGTTTAACATTTATAATCCTGTTTACGGCCTTCCTATTTCCAGTATTCCAATCTTCGATCGTTCGCGCAGCATTCAGAACCGTTCGGGATCAAATGTATATGCCACTAACCTCACCTATACTGGTGCCTACCTGCAGGATGAACTCCGCATGCTGGATGGACGAGTTCGTTTAACCCTGGCCGGCCGTTTTACACATGCCGTAACGGTTGGCAAAACCAACCTCACGCAGCTTTCTGATAATGTTTTTAGCCCAAGGGCCGGTTTGAGCGTAACCCTTGCAAAAGATTTTAGTGCCTATACCCTCTACGACCAAAGTTTTCTGCCTGTTGCCGGTCAGGATTATGCCGGAAACCCGTTCAAACCGATCCGTGGCAATAATATCGAACTTGGCCTTAAAAAAGACTTCTTTGATGGTAAATGGAACGTAACCGCAGCTGCCTTCCGCATCAAGAAGAAAAATGTGTTAACTGCCGATCTTGATCCGGCACACCTGGCGATGAATCCAAATGCCCAGATCCAATTAGGTGGTATCATATCGAAAGGTATCGAACTGGATATCAATGGAGAAATTACCCCTGGGTTAAACGTGGTATTAAATTATGCGCTAACAGATGCCACCGTAAGTGAAGATGCCAAACCAGAACTGGTAGGCAGGCATACCCCTAACTCGGCTAAACACATTACCAATGGCTGGTTATCTTACCGCTACCAGAAGCAAGGCGCTTTGTTGAACGGTTTTGGATTGAGTGCGGGATACCAGATCCAATTGGATCGTTATGCCGGATCTACTTCGGTTCCATTAATGTTACCTGCCTATTATCGTTTTGATGCAGGCGTTTCATACGAAAAGGGTAAAATAACGATTGCCGCGTTAGTGAATAATCTGTTGGACCGCAGGCTGTTGACGCAGGGATCATATACCAAACTGGCTACCGAAACGGCAACATCCGTATCGTACTATACCTATATCTATGAGGTTCCACGCAATGCAAGATTAAGTATTACCTACCGGTTTAAATAATCTATATCCGACCAATAAACAGGCACTATGAGCAAGACACGAAATCAAGGAAAGAAAAAGCAAAAAGACACGCTTTTAAAGCGCATCAACAATTGGCTGCACTTGTGGTTAGGTTTAATATCTGGCATCATTGTACTCATCGTGTGCCTCACCGGTTGTATCTGGGTGTTTAATGAAGAAATTAACGGGCTGCTGGAACCGGAAACAAAAGTAGCCTGGCAGGATAAGCCCGTGGTTAACCATCTGAACTGATGCAGATTGCCGCGAAGCTTTACCCGGAGAAAGTGCCTTCATACGCCAATTACCAGCAGGGCAGAGCCATTAACTTAAATTTGAGGGCCGCCAATGCTGGTCCGAAAGATCGCCGTACGGGCAATACCATCCTGAAAGTGAACCCTTATACGGGCGAAGTGATCAGTACCGAAGTGCATAAACCCGGCGAATCGGATTTCTTCAGGTTTATTTTAAACGGACACCGTTTTCTGTGGATGCCTGCTAAAATAGGCCGGCCAATTGTGAACTATGGTACCCTGATTTTCGTTGTCTTGCTGATTACCGGGCTGATCTGGTGGTATCCTAAAAAATGGAATCAGTCCACGCGTGATAAAAGTTTTAAAATCAAATGGGGTGCCTCTTTTAAAAGGGTAAACCTCGACCTGCACAACGTACTCGGCTTTTATGCTTTGTTGTTTCTGCTGGCCATAGCCCTTACCGGAATGGTATACGGCATTAAATGGTATAGTGAGGGAATCTATTGGGTCACTTCCGGCGGCGATAAGCTGGCAGAATATAAACGCCTGGATTCAGACTCTACGCTAAAAGGAAAAGGCTATACACCGGAAAAAGCGATGGACATGGCCTGGAAGCAGGTGATCACGCGACACCCTAAATCGATGGGATTCTATTATAATTTTGCAGATACCACAGATGCAAAGGCTGCCATCAACATTACCGTGTACCCAAATAAAGGACAGTTTTACAATAGCCAGGGTTACACGTTTGACCAGCATAGCCTGAACGAATTGAAGCGGGAAGATGCCTATTCTATAACTTATGCGCAAGCCTCTTTTGGACAGAAACTGAGAAAGATGAATTACGATATCCATGTAGGCAGTATTTTAGGCTTCCCTGGCAAGGTGCTGGCCTTTCTGGCCTCACTCATCGGCGCCAGTTTACCGATTACCGGATTCCTGGTATGGTATGGCCGGAAGTTTAAGAAAAAGAAACCTGGGAAAATTGTGGTGAAACAGCCTAACGCCATCCATCAGGGACCAGCGGAACAACTACTTGCGAAAATATAAATAGGAAGCCCCGGATTTGAAAAGCCGGGGCTTCGTTTTTTATACAAATCCATACTTAAAACTTAACGCTTTAAAGCGACAGCAATAATTTTGACCTCATTTAGGCTAAATCAAGCCTGTTGCGAACAGCAACAAGCCAAATTGAGCTTATTTCAACAACAGTCGTCCGGGTAAAAGGGCAGGCATGTACAAACAGCCTTTCTGTGTGCAACATCATCATGAACACAGCGCGTGTTTACCATTAATAAACACTTCATTTAATCCTTCCAAATAGAAGGTGACTTTTATTTTGTGATTAATGGTGTCCTTGTAGCATTTGCCTGTTTGGCCAAATGTTAGCCAGGGTAGACTTAAAAACAAAAAAGCAATGATAATTTTCATCGTTTAAAACATTTCATCATGTACAGACTAAACCGCTGTGCGCATTGCCGCCCGCCTCGACATTATTTTCTCGATCAGGCCATGCAAACGGCTCCGGTAGTCGCTGCCCAACCATTTGATATAGTTTTTGGTTACCGAACCCAGGCATTTCGCGTATTGTTTTATCCTCCAGTCTATTTCTTTCTCCAGTTCGGTTATCAATTCAAATGCCTTGCTCACCGTGTCAGCATTGTCAGTGCACATCAACGCGTGTTGCCTGATGGAATTGCGGAGTACGGTTTTTGCTTTTTCCCCTTTATCCATGGCGGCTTGATAGGCGGCAAGCACGTCGAATGCGATCTCCGTACTATTGGGAAACCTGTTTCTCATTTCGGCAGGCATCTGATGGATATCGTCGCTGGCTTTTGCCAGGATCTGGTGATAGATTTCGGGGTTTTCGAATACATGCTGCCAATCCACCGGAGCATCCCATTCTCCAAACCTTTCTGCATTATTGCCCAGGTCGATAATATTAAAAGTCTTTTTACCCGACAAACGCCTTGCTCCCCTGCCGATCATCTGGTGATAAAGCGTAAGTGAGGTGGTAGCACGGTTCAGGATAACCGACTGCACAGACGGTTCATCAAAACCAGTAGTTAATATAGATACCGATGTTAATATCGCTCCTTTTGTTTTTTTAAACCATTTTAATATTTCAATCCGTTCTGCATTTTCGGTATGGTTATCCAGATGTCGGATGGGATAACCCGCCTGCTCAAAAACTTCCAATACCTTTCGGGAGGTAAATATGCCGTTATTGAAAATTAACGTCTTTTTTCCAATTGCATGTTCCCTGTAGGCATGAACCAGAAGATCGAGCATTACTTTCGATGAATATAGCTCATCAGAGCTGCTCACCGTGAAATCACCATGTATGCCCCTGTTCAGCGTGTTGAGTTCTACTTCATAAGCAAAGCTCTTTGGTTTGGCCAGAAAGCCCTTTTCGATCAGCGAGTTGATCTGCTCTCCAAGCACCAGCTCAGTGTAAAAGCCCTTCATCGGCAGCGCTGCATCTGCCGAAAATGGTGTGGCTGTAACCCCTATTATCCTGGCAAACGGGAATTTTTTAAGCAGTTTATGGAAGGAATTGTGATGGGCCTCATCAACAATTACGAGACCTACCCCTTTCGTATCAATCAGACCATCATCGATCCGGTGTTTAAGGGTTTCGACCATGGCTACATAACAGTGATAATAATCTTTTTTTGCTATCCGTTTAACTTTGCTATCGACTACTTTATTAAAAACACCAGCATTTTTCATGGCAAGCGAAGTCTGTTTGCATAACTCTTGCCGGTGTGTAAGCACAATCACCTTTTTTCCGTATTGGTTTATAAAACGATTGGCAATTTCAGAAAAGATAACCGTTTTACCGCCGCCTGTAGGCAACTGGAAGAGCAGACGTAGCTGCTCTGTGCCTGACTGCATTTTTTCAAACAGGGTTTCTATCGCATACTGCTGATAGGGATATAATTTTGTTGCTGACCCATGCGCAGCGGTTGAGGATAAAATCTGCATGGTGTTACAACCATTGAAACCGGCTGAAAGTTTTAAGCCAAGCCTGCCTTTTCGAAAACCTTTATAGCGGAAGCATTTTCGGCATAACCTCACATCTTATTTCGGCAATGACCTGGAATCTTACCCAAACCAGCGGTGAAATTTGCGGTAGCTGGCTTATTGGGGCCACGCCGGATAGAGCGGATAACCTTTGCATAACGGATAGCAGCAAAAATTTGCGCTCACCCGATATCTTCGTCTGGAACTCCCTTTGGATACGAATATTTATAGTAATTTCTCTATCTTAAACACGCATTTTTTGGCTTGCCCGTCGTCGTCAATATAGTTTACTTCAACCTCTTTATTTTCATTCAACAGCATTTTCCGATAGTCCTTTAAATCTTTGGATTCCAATTTATTGATTGCAGTAACTACCTGGCCCTTCCGAAGGCCGCAACGGTAGGCTGCAGATTGCTCCATGATTTCGTCTATCATCACCTTCCCTCCCTGCAGAATAATTTTAAAAGGCGCAACAGCGGTAGTAAAATCCTGTTGATATAAAAAATTTGGTTTCAGGTAGAGTTTCCTGGCACTATAGTCCAAAATAAAATCAAAACGGTGTATAATCTGGCTGCCCAATATACCCAGGTACTTTTTAGAAGCACTCACCCCCTCCCCGTCTGACGATATACTTACAGGCAGTTTCCCTTTGAAAATATATGGACCAATAGAAAGAGAAGCAATGGCTGCAAGTGTAGTGGCACTTTTGGTGGTTAAACTGTTCTGCGTACTCGAAACAGTTTTGCCTATTTTTGTTAATAAATCATGTTGTTGCTGGAAAGGGGTATTAAAAAGCAGTGCCAGGCCCGCGCCGCTATCAAACAATATATCTCCGGAAAGCTTTTCCCCATTCAATAAATGCACATCAATGCCAAAACGTGGGATAGGTATTCCATCATCCAGAATAAAGTCTACGGCCTTATAATCAGCCGTGTTTAATTGTGTTTTAAAAGGATACAGCAATATTTGTCTTTTTGTAATATTTACGACAGTTAAATAATTGCTCAGGATATCATTCCCAATAATACCATCAAACTTTCTACCAACCGTTGCATTAAGCCTGGAAAGATCATCAAGAACAAAATTCAAATGATCAATACTTACTGATTCATTTAGAAAAATTTTTTGTCCCGTAGTATAGCGGTACATCTTAATGCCCCCTGCCCCGCGGATCTCCTGATGAAGATCTGCCTTAATATTGAATTGTTCGGCTACATGGCTATCGAGTAAAATGGTCGAGGCACCTGTATCAAAAAAGAAAGTTAACGAATCCTTGCCGTTCAATGCGGGCAGTTTGATCAGAATACTTTTATTATCATATAATTCAAAAGGAAGTATAATCTGTGAAAAAGTTACTGAATGCACTAAATTGAACAGGAGAAAAAAAATAAGGGCTGCATTAAATTTCGACGGCATTTCCAGGGAGTTTAAGTGAATTGTAGTAGATCAGTTTTGCGTAATTTATATAAATAAATCATTTTATTTATAATATTGAAAAAGTAATTTATAGCTGAACTCAGCAGCGCAAATTATTTAATTAATATTAAAATAAATTTTAAATTGAATGATGAAGGATATTACCGAAGTAATTTCTACGGGTGATTTTTAAAATATTGCAACGATATACATTTTAAAGTGTCTATTAAAATAAAAACATGTTTAAATTATTTACCGTTCTATTTATTTTACTGCACGCTGTTTCCTATGCTCAGAATTTTGTTGATTTTAAGCAGAATGATAAAAAGACTGCATTTAATGGCGAAAATGAATTAAACTATAATGTACGTTTTAAGAAGGGTGAAGTTTATCTGATTAAGGTTTATCAGGAAAATATTGATATTGAAATTAATCTCTATGATGAAGCTGGTGAAAAAATCTCATCAACAGATCTTGCCGACGGTAATAAAGGAACCGACAAGTTGGAGTATGAACCCGCAAAAGACGGACTTTATATAATCAACATCAAATCAGTCTCTCCAAAACCTTCACCAGATGGGGTGATCAGTATGAATTTTGCCCGGCTAAGTAAAAGTGTGCTGGAGCGGAGAAGAAAGATTGCTAAAGCCCTTGAACCCGAAAATGCAAAAGATGTTTCAACTATTGACATCAAGCACTTCTGGGAAGCATTCGATGCCTTAAAAGCTGCTAAAACCTATAGCGACAGCGTTAATATTATTCAAAGTAAATATCTTGACCGGGCTACAAACGGTTTGAAGGAATTTGCAAAAGTCAGGTATTTTTCGCCCGAATTTTATATTGACAGGATTAAAAAATATAAAAAATTTTATGAAAGCGTACGTCAAAACACCTTGTTATTTTCAGATTCGGAGCGCTTATCGGATATCATCAGGCAGACCCGTTCGTTATATCCCAATGGAAAGGAGGCCAGGATAGCCATCACTATCGGACCAATGTCTTCTGGAGGGACCATTTCCAACAATTATGTTTTAATAGGGCTGGAGATGATCGCCGGGGATAAGAATTGTGATGTTTCAGAAATCACCAATGAAAATTTAAGATCAGATATATTAGCGCGATCAGATCAGGCAGATGTTTTAAATTTTGTAAGGGAGACCATTGCCCACGAATATATCCATACCCAACAGCGAAAAATGAATCCGACAGCCTGTGAGTGTGTTTTACTTGAGAATGTGATTAAAGAGGGTGTTGCCAGTTTTATTTCTGAGGTGTTGATTATGAAGAGAAACCAGGAAACCGGTAGCCGCGCTTCGCTGTATGCAACTGCACACGAAAAGGAACTGTGGCAGGAAATGAAGAGCGAACTCTGCACCAAAAATCTCCAGAATTGGTTATTCAATGCGGCAAGTAGCAAGAACAGGCCTGGCGATCTGGGCTATAGGATCGGATATAAAATAGCGGAATCTTTTTATAACAAGTCTGACGATAAAAAGATGGCCATTAAAGAAATGATTGAGACCGATAATCCGCTTGTGTTTTTGGACAAAAGTGAATATGATTTAAAATTTCGATAAGCTGTAAAGCTTGCTCTGTCATCAATAATGCATCAATCCTCATTTTTAAAACCGGAGATAAAGGTTTACAAGAGAAAGATATTGTTCAGTAATATTACCTGAGACCAGGGCAGGATTGTAAAGACCAATAACGAATTAAACGGACCATGAAACATTTGATTATTTTACTTTTGGTACTCACTGCCTGCAACAACCGTAAACAACAAGATTTTGAACTCAAGCCCTTAAGTCCAGATGTTCAACAATTTAAATCAGGAACGAATAACAATCGCATTGACTATTTTTATATCAGGGGAAACTTTTTCTATAAAAAATCAACCTATGCACTGCTTGGGGATAAAGTCAGCAGGAAAATCGATTCTGCGATTTTACCAGACTATGATTTCTATTCCGTTTATGTTTACCGCGATTTAGATCTGCCAAATAAAAAAGATGGGGGGGGTATTAATTCTTTCGATGGACAAAACAAAAACCTTGTTGCGTATATCCGGTATAAACGAGGGCAGATGGATATTTTTTATATTATTAAAAATGGGAACGTAGTGTATAACCTTATATCCGGAAAAGAAATGGATTTTGAGTTTGATCAGTAATAAGTCGAGAACTGATCTGCTTATCCTTTAATGATTAGCAGATCAATCATGTTCGAAAACAATCATCAAGAGAAAGCAAAGTAAATGTCAAATATTAACTCGTGCTAAGTTCAGTACGAGTTCCGCTCGTGATGTTCAGTTGTTATTAGTGTTTACGTTAACTTACCTATCTCCTGAAATGTGAAATTAAGTTGGCTATCTTTCAAGGATATTATAATAAGGCAGACAGCCCTAAAAGTGCTGTTAAATATTGCCTGTTGGTATAGAGAATATAACCGTTGTGCCCGTCTGCTCGATATCTGCAACCTGAATGCTGCCCCCATGGCGAAGAATCACCTCTGCACACAGATACAATCCTATTCCCAGGCCATCCACCTGCAACTTCGTATTGGCCCTGTAAAATTTTTGAAATATTTTCTTACGATCTCCCGGCGCTATCCCGATTCCATAATCCCTGACGCTGAAGTTGACCTGATCATGATCTGATGTAATGGTAATTTCGAGATTTGGATCATTTTCAGAATACTTGATTCCATTGTTGATCAGATTGGTGATGACCTGGGCAATCCGATGACGATCGCCATGTACCAAAATTTCACCCGCATCTGCCCGCACTTCGATCTTCGCATGGGCATGAATAACCCTGGCATTGTCTGCAATCTCATCGGCAAGTCTGCGAATATCAAACGTCGTTTTTGCCAGGCTGATTTCTTTTAACTTTGCATTTACCGGTAAGGCCATCTCGCCTAAAAGACGATTAATCCTTTCGGTTGATCCCAGCGCCCTGGTTACAATATTCAGGGCTTTTTCCTCACTCCGCGGCTGCAACATCCGCTCAAGCAATTGTAAGGATGCTATTACAGCCGACAGTGGCGTTTTCAGTTCATGCATGGCCACATTCAAAAGTTCATCACGCAGTACTTCTAAATCTTTCTTTTCGGTAATGTCCAGCGTTGTTCCCAATAGCTCATAGGGGATGCCGTTTTTGTACAACACTTTACCATTTGCGTCTATCCAGTGAATACTGCCATCCGGATGTTTTACCCGGTACTGAGCCTTATAAAGCTGTTGATGTTCTATCGCAGCTGAAACCTTGGCCTGCATTTCCGGCAGATCCTCAGGAAGTATACAACTTAGCATGTCAGCATAACTAAATGCTTTGGATGGATCCCAGCCAAAATTCTTTTTGCACTGCGGAGTGCAGGCCATAAAGTTGCTGTTAACCAGGTTGACTCTCCAAAAACCCATGGAAACCTGTTCAAGTGCAATATCAAGATGCTCGTCAGAGATATTAAATGTTTGATCAGCGTTAGGAAGTTTCGAACTCATACGATCTCTTTGCGAATATTTTTAGCAAAACTAACATAAATAATGTGAATTTCCACAGCGGTGTATGTGAAATGATATATCTTGATTAATTTTATTGTATTGATCTGTGTAAAGAAATAATGCTGCTATATTTCTTAACGTTAACCTTCAGGTAACTGACTGGCTCAATAAAAGACCGGTTTTACAGGGCGATCATGACTCGTTGTAAAACCATAAACGCTAAGCCATCATTTCAAAAGCACGTGTCAGCAGATTATCAACATCAAAAGGTTTACCCATAAAGCCGTCTGCTCCGCATTCCTGCGCTAAAATATCTCCGTTAGACTCAGCCGACATCAATAAAACAGGTGTTTTATTGTTAGGATAGCTCGATTTGAACAATCTGCATAATTCATTACCATTATATCGTGATCCGATGAGTCTGATATCCATTACAATCAAATGAAAGCCTCCCTTATCGATAAATTCGGGATTAGGTGCAATGTTCAGTACAGTAGTATGATAACCTACCGTTTCAAAGATCATTTGAAATAATTCACTGATCTCTTGATCATCTTCAATGATGAGTATGTGTTTTTCCATCGGTATCGATTTTAAGTGATTCCAATACGGTCACGGCGATCGATTTTCAATGGCGATAGTAGTATCTGCGTTTGTTAACGTATAACAGCGTTGAAAGTTTTGATTTTCTACCAATCTGTTGAGAATCCTTTCAGTGTATGTTTTTAATAGAGCTGCCGCCTTCCCGGTCCACTGTTCCTCTTATTGACATTACTTCAAATCTGCCGGGTATCTGATGAATTGTGCGACCAGTCTGTTAAGATTTCCCGCAAGCTTATCCAACTGTCAACAACAAACCGGTAGCTCATTTTTTTCAGTGCTTCCAGCGTATCAATTCCTTGTTGAGCAGGTTGAGCGAACGGTAGATCTTAAAAAAATGATCAGTTAGTACCAAACCAACTTAATATATTTTTGTATAATGCTTGCAGGGGCATCATCTGCATCTGCCGGGATGGCAAGTCCCGTAAAGCCGAACGTCGGGTATGATACAATAGGCAGTTAAAAGATCAATAAATATATGTTAATTTGTATTTCATGTCATAAATGTGCTTTACATGTTTATGGATATTATAAGATCAACATTCTGGCAAATTGAAAACCGCAAAATATTACCTTGCTGCTATATTCGCGTATGCGACCTGGGGCTTTTTTAGCTTAGTTTTAAAACCGCTGAGCGGATATGCTTCGGTAGATATTTTATTTTACCGCATTTTTAGCTGCGCCATATTAATGGTTTTCATTACCGCCTTATTTAAGCGTGCCGATTTGCTTAAAGCTTTCTCAGATATTAAAGCCTTACCTGCTAAACAAAAACGAAATATGCTTTTACTGAATGTAGGTGGAAGTATTCTTTTAAATATCAACTGGTTCTCATTTATTTACGTGCTCAACCACGTAAGCATTAAGGCCACCTCACTTGCCTATCTTGTGTGCCCGATTATTACGACATTGCTTGCTTACTGGCTTTTGCACGAAAAGCTCAATAAGATACAATGGGCGGCTGTTGCATTGAGTATAATTGGATGTTTACTCCTATCCTATGCCAATATTATGGATATGGTTTATGGTATCATTATTGGGTCAAGTTATGCCGCGTACCTGGTAAGCCAGCGTAAAAATGTTGGGTTTGATAAGTTCATCACCCTCACCTTTCATATCGTGCTTTCTGCCTTGTTGCTGCTTCCCTTTTATCCTGCCTACAGCGGGCGTATACCTGGCACGACGACATTTTGGGTACTAATAGAAGTGATAGCACTTGGCTTTACAGTAATTCCATTATTTCTGAATTTGTATGCCTTAAAGGGCTTAAATTCATCAACAGTGGGCATGTTGCTTAACATCAACCCCATTATTGCATTTGCTATAGCAGCTCTGGTATATCTTGAGCCTATCAGTCCCTTACAAATGGCGGCCTACAGTATTATCTTCCTATCGGTTATCGTTTTTAATGCGCATTACCTTTTAAAAAATAAGCAAAAGCAGATGCATGGCAGAGATCAGCCTTCTTTTGGCAAAGATTCAGGTTACTCAGAGGCATAAAGATATTGCTGCTTTTAGATGTAACCGCATCAAGCAGGCCGGCCATATATACAACTTCCGTAGGGAAGCCTTTAATCGTTTAAATTAATTGCTCCACCTTTGATGGCCATCATTATCTCCAAAAATTTGACTCCTTAAATCTTTTAAATATCATACAGAAACAAGAAAGCGGAAAAAACCAAAAGCTCTTCCCGCTTATCTAAATTAACGCTCTCAGTATATAAACATCATTATCGCCAATATGTTTGCTGTGATTTAAAAAAAAATCAATTTCGGCTATCTCCAACCAAGTCCTGGCGCAACATGCTCCAGAATGGCAGATAAAATATGAATGTTGTAATCTACACCCAGCGTGTTTGGAATGGTCAATAATACCGTATCTGCTTCCTGTATTGCCTCATCTGCAGCCAGTTCCTTTATCAGCTGATCGGGTTCAGCGGCATATCCTCTGCCAAAAACTGCCCGTTGAGTGGGCTCTATATAACCAAAACTATCTGCCGCCTTCCCCTGCTGTCCTAAATAATACCTGTCCTGATCGTTCATCAGCGCAAATATAGAACGGCTGACAGACACCCTTGGCTCGCGGTCGTGTCCAGCCTTTTTCCACGCTTCCTTATACAACCTGATCTGCTCAGCCTGCTGAACGCTGAAGGGCTTGCCATTTTCATCAAACTTCAATGTAGAACTCTGCAGGTACATGCCCTGCTCTGCCGCCCACACCGCAGTGGCATTGGAAGCCGCTCCCCACCAGATGCGTTCGCGCAGCCCCTCAGAATAAGGTTCTAACCTTAACAGTCCCGGAGGATTGGGAAACATTGGATTTGGATTCGGCCTTGCAAAACCTTCGCCATTCAGTCTTTCCAGAAACTCCAAAGCCTTTTGCCTGCCCATATCCGCATCGTTCTCGCCAGCCTTTGGCGAAAAACCGAAATACCGCCAGCCTTCAATCACCTGCTCGGGCGAACCCCTGCTGATGCCCAGTTGTAACCTGCCACCAGAGATCAGGTCGGCGGCACCCGCATCCTCAACCATATATAAAGGGTTTTCATAGCGCATATCGATAACCCCCGTTCCGATTTCGATCTTTGAAGTTTTTGCACCAATTGCCGAAAGCAGCGGAAAGGGCGATGCCAATTGCCTCGCAAAATGGTGTACCCTGAAATACGCACCGTCGAGCCCGATCTCTTCGGCCGCAACGGCCAAATCGATAGACTGCAGCAAAGTATCACTGGCGGTACGCGCCTGATATGAGGGATGTTCGGACCAATGCCCGAAAGATAAAAATCCGATTTTCTTCATTTCATTAATTGCTAAATTCAAAGTTAGCATTACGCTCATTGCCCGAGGGTCATCGTGTAGTCATAACCGCTACTGTCCTTTATCAAACAATAGCCCTGGCTAATTGTTCCAAAATCAGTTATGTCTAGACGAAAACAGATACAGTCAAAGGAGCAGTTTGATGCTGGGCTCGAACTGGAAAGAGCGGGCGATAGCACTGCCGCATTAAAACGCTACCAGCAAGCTTCGCGGACAGATCCCACCAATTCTCATGCATGGAACAGGCAGATGGTATTGTTGCGCAAAGGTAAATCAAAAGAGGATGAGATCAAGCTCATTCAAAAGGCCATAGCCGAATACCGGAAAGCCTACGAAACCAAACAACAAGACTGGATGAAAGAAAACAAGGCCAAAGCAGAGAGCACACGTGAGCTGGCGCATGTACTTGGTCTGTTAGAATCAACAGGCTTTCCAAAAAACGTAGATGCCACCATCGAAAAATGGCAGACCAGGCTCTACTTGCTTGAATACCGGGTCAAAAATGCCCGAAAGAAGAAAACTTCGTCAAAAAAGCCTGTAAGCAAATCATCAAAAAGCACAACTGCTGCGACGAAAAAGCCTGAGCAAAACGCCGCTACCAAACCCCGGCTTAATAAAAAGCAATAAGATCAGTCCGATATGAATAGGACTTAATAGCCCTGTCCAAATCTATAAGAACATGATTGCTTCATCTCCCCAAATTCTCCTTGCCTATCGTTAATATCACAGTTAATAAAATATTATATATTTGGACATGAAGTTAGAATGCGCTATTCAAAGGAATAATAACAATTATGATTTGATAAGATTAATAGCTGCATTAATGGTTATATATGGGCATTCTTTTATATTATTTGATCCCAAAGGGTATCCTGAACCCATAGGCGAGATATTAAAAAATGAGTATAGTGGCAGTCTTGCTGTCGCATTATTTTTCTTTTTCGGAGGCCTTTTCGTAACCCAAAGTTATGAACATTCGAAATCAAAATCTTCCTACTTACTAAAGAGACTATTTCGAATATGGCCTGCATTGATTATTTGCACACTAATTACAGTATTTATTGCCGGACCATTTTTAACTGAATTACCGGTTTATGAATATTTTACATCAAAAGAAACATGGAAATATTTGTTTTTGAATTGCACAATCGTTTTCAGGGCTGCTTACAATTTGCCTGGGGTATTTATAAATAATCACTATCCAAATACTGTAAATGGCTCATTTTGGACTTTACCGGCAGAAGTAAGATATTACTGCCTTGTGTTCTTTTTAGGTATCTTTAACATATTTAAGAAACCCATGCTGTTGGTGTCTTTTGTTATCGGAATTACTTTGTTATTCACTACCGATAAACTTACTGCAAACGGCCTAACCACCTCAAACATAACGCTTAAATTACTTATTATATTTCTTGCCGGGTCATTATCTTATGTTTACCGACGGCTAATTATTATAGATTATAGAATTGCCCTGGTCTTGGTATTGATCACCTTACTCTCCTATTTCATTTATTTCCAAATTATTATTTTATACATTACCATGATTTATAGCGCATTGGCGATTGGAATCTCCAGGGTATTTAAGAAATTGCATTTGCCAGGCGATTACTCTTATGGAATTTATATTTACGGTTTTTTGGTACAGCAGATTGTGGCCAACAAAATTCCAGAATTATCTAGTTATCAAAGCATGCTTATAACCATTCCATTGAGCTTTATTCTGGCAATACTCTCCTGGAATATGATTGAAAAACCCGCAATAACCTACCTAAAGGGTAAAAACAATCAGCTTCAGCCAGAAAGCAATATCAATCACTCACTTTAACCAGATGCTACTTTGAATTTCATTTATGATGTTTGACAGTATCAAATGCTCGTCGCTCGTACATTTGTTTTCCATTAACCTATAACCGGAAGAAATTCCTGAAGGCATTTAAAATATCGCACATGACTCCTTCTACAGAACTTTTTCAGAATGATGATTTTCACATTAAATAGCAATTCAAAAATCATCAAACATGCTTCCATAATACTATTTCTCCTCTTACGCACAAAATATTTCAGGATTGCTTTTTAGGAATATAATTGCTGTTCATCCGTATAATAACTGGTCCTTCCGCCGATCTTTTCTGACTTCACCACTGCTCCGGAAGGAGATTTTTTCAGCTTTGCCCCATGTACTTTCATCAAGTCGCGCAGCTCACCACGAAGCTCATCTCCGTTCTCTTTTGCGATAGCTGTAATGGCTTCTTTCAAAACAGACTTCAAACTATGGAACAATTTTTTGACGATTTTTTCAGGTATGGCCGAGCTGATCGAAAACGGGGATACTCTGGCATCCCACAGGATCTCATCTGCATATGAATTACCAATGCCCCGTATCTTCTTCTGGTCCATCAGCACCTCCTTAACCATTTTCTTGCTCTTGAACAGCACCCCGGTAAAATAATCTTCATCCATTTCAAGCGCATCTGGTGCCTTAGAAGCGTCGGGATTTAAGGTAGGTGTTGCCGCACGCAAGCTATCTACCAAGGCAAAGCCCTCACCCCCTGAAAAATAAAAAGCAAGTATGGTGTATTTTGGCAGCTCCGAACCGCTATGCATCGCCTCCAGTTCGCCCCTAAGCATCAGATGAACCTGTAGAATTTCCTTACCGAAATGAAAGTGCAAAGTTTTTCCATAGCGTAAAACATTCGAAAGCTTTTTACCTTCGAGCCTGGCCTTGAGCTGTGCAGCAGTAACGTTTAGCTTTTTTGTCACTTTTACTTCCAATTCCTTTAGGGTTTTACCCTTGAACCGACGTGAAAGGATCTGCGCAAACACTTCTAAATCTGGTAGTTCAGCCATAACATTTTTTTTTAATTAAACACACCCATTTTTATATTGCTAACCGAACTTACTGATCGATGTGCAGGATTGAAACATTGTTCATGCCCGAAAAGTTTAGACCTACCCTTCAGCAGATACTAATAGGTATCCCTAACGATCTGGCGCAGCATATTCAGGTTGGCATGTGCCTCTCCCATCGTATTATTGAAATAAACGAATACCTTTTTGCCTTCTGAAAGCCACTCGGTCACATAACTTGCATACTCGTACAGCACGTCGTCTGCATAACTTCCCCTGTAGTTTCCTCCCGGACCGTGAAACCTGAGGTAGATAAAACCGGGATGGCTTTCCCTTACCGGAGAACTGGCAGGCGACTTATCATGTATCACCATACCAAGCCCAAACTCTTCCAAAAGTTCATACACCTCATCTTTATATAAAGAAGGATGCCGAAATTCCAAAGCGATCTTCCATTCAAAAAAAGGATCATGAGTTCTAAGCACCGACATGAGAAAGCACAACTGCGCAAAATGAGCAATCCTGATGCTCGGGGGGAACTGTACCAAAAGACAGGCTTTTTTTTCCTCCACATGCGAAATAACTGAAAAGAATCTGGATACAACCTCCGGATCAAAGGCTAGGTCCTTATTGTGGGTCACCTCCTTAAAAAGCTTAAAAGTGAACCGAAATTTCTCAGGCACATCAGCCGCCCATTTTTTCATCGTGGCAGCCTGCGGTATTTTATAAAAGGAAGAATTGATCTCGATAGAATCCATCAGCGATGCGTAATAGCACAGCCTGCTCTTCTCTTGAAATTCTTTGGGGTAGTGCAATTTATTGGGAACGGGCAACAATAGCCCGCTGGTACCCGAGTAATAGTTTTCAAAAGCGATGTCCATATGATCTAAACAAGTCGAATAGAAAAATTGTTGAACGGCCAGATCGGAAGAAAGGCAGCGCTAGGCATTGATCTAAAAATCCCTAAAAACAAAAAAGCAGCTTTATCTAAAGCAAGAGTATCTCGTATCTAAATTTCCTTAATACTGATCTCCCTGTTTCAAAGTTGAATATTTACGAAAAGTTAAAGAGATAATTAATTATTTTTAACCATTGCCCTACATTTGACGGAAAATATTCAAGTAAATTTACCATGAAAAAATCAATCTATAAAGAACAAGCTAACCTTGCGGCTGTAATAGATATTGCTTTAGCTGCAATAGAAACCTTTACACCAAAAGAATGGAATGAAGATAATAAAAATCATATCCTTAAAACATATATGGAGTGGAAGCACCAGTTATTAAACCCAAAACCAGAGTTCCACAACATTCAAAGTCTTAATTATATAGCTAACGATATTTTCATATATTTTCAAGAAGGTTCAGGGAGGGCTGTTAATTTTTTCTGGGCAGAAGTAAACGCGAGCCAACTTGGCTATAAAAGAAAAAATAATCTAACTAGCATATTAAAAAGGGGCAAAATAAGGAATCAGATCGAGTATGATTTAGTTGTAGATGTTATTGTTCCATATCATCAGGAGAATCTGATCAATGAGTCAGAAGTAGTCACATTAAACAACCTAATGAAAAATTATGAAATGTCAGGAAAAAATAAATAATATATTTTTACTGACAGATATCAACGTATACCTACAAATTTCCTTCCTATGCTAACTGTCCTTCCTCATTTGTTGGTTGACGGTTATTATCGACCCAATATCTTGGCAAGTCTACGGGGTTCCCCTCAATTTTCATCAATATGAATTCCATGGTTGCATCAACCAAAGTTTTCTGGTTTTTCCAGGAATAACCGATAATGAAATAATCTTAAACTATAGCTTTTCCCCTAATGGCAATCTCTTGTTTATAATACGGCTCAATTTCAATCACTTCTTGATAATGCTTTTTTTCAAAGTATTGTTCTAACTTAAAATAGTCTTCTATATTCTTTCCTTCGTCACGAAGTAACGCCATCGCAATTTTAGTACTTACTGATGCTGATCCCTTTGCTCCAATATCTTCCAAGTGCCTTACATTTTCATAATGACTTTTTATTTTTTTAGAAATATCTGCATCTTTCAAATAAAACCACTGTTTAGGATTTTCATCTGGCTCTCCAAGTTTATAGTCAGGTATCTGTTTATCCCCTTCATTTAACTCAACATTTCCAACAATTTTCCATCCCCCTTTATTGATCGCTGGTAAAATACCTGCGATCAATATTGGACACAAGATCAGATCCATATCTACAATATCCTCTACGGGCTTATCAAAACTTTTAGTTCTATAATTATAAACTTTGATTAGTATCGGATATCGAGAATTAGCGTCAATCTCTAATAAATTAATCAATTTTGCATATGCAAATCCCAAATCATTTGGTAAGGGGATTTGCAATATATCTCCAGATTTTACTTTCTGTCTTGCCATTTTATAATCCGTTAAAAAAATCGTTTGCCTCTTTCATGTATTTGCCAATTTTTGGATTTTTGGCACCTATACTATTTATGGTATTTTCCAAATTACTAATTCGTCCCCCACTATGGCGCAAGTCTTAGCGCACCGAGCCTGTGCAATGGTGCGACTTATGCCCTCGCAGGGCAATCTCTTATTGGCTCATTCTCTATGCAAATGTTAAGCACCTATCTTTTACAGATGATCACAAAACTATTTTAAAAGTTTTGCTATCATACTAAATGACGAACTCTGATATACGCTATGTTTTAGTTCTTTAAAATTGTAACTGGCCTCCCAAAATTTCTTTTTCTTCTCCAGTTTTTTTATAATTTCTTCCTTAAAACTTTCCAGAGATACCTTTTGAACTTCTGAATTATATTCAAAATCAATAAGTATCTGTCTTCCTTTCAACAGTGGATTATAACCCCATAATCCAAGGAGTTTGACTTTATATACCTTTTTTATTTTATAGTTATCTCCCAAGTTATCTATAATTTCCAGAGCGGTATAATCAATCTTTTTTAAAAGGTCTTCACTTGTTGATTTAAAATCCTTTTCTTCAAAATAAACATAAACCATGTTGTCATTCTTAGAAAGTACGATAATTGGGTAACTCAATTCCATTTTTATTTTGCATTTTAATTAACCCCCACTTCTTTAGCCCACAGAAACAATTCCAGAAAGTCATTTCATCCAATCCTTCAATAGTCTTCCGGATTAAATCCATACAACCATGTATTCAATATTCCTTCTGATGATTCTAATTCAACGGCATCCATCATTTTTTCAAAATATAAACAAACTGCTTCTTTATCTTCAGTATCCAATTCAATTTTATTTTCTTCAATTTTTTTGATTGTAGAAGATATTACTTCGCGAAACATATCATCATTACCATTCTGTTTAACTACAGACTGAAATTCATCTACACTATTTTTTAATATTGAAATAATAGGGCCGTCAGTCAATGCATAACTTTCAAGATCTGAGAATATTTGCTCTTCCCTTAGCAATTCGAGTTCTTCAATTTTTTTTGATTGTTCAATCATAAAGTCTATTTTTTCTTATTAAAAGACTCTGAAGCGAAACTAGAATTAGCTTCAGAATTACGTTTTATGGAATAACTAGATAAACCAATTTTCAATTGCCACTTAACATGATTAGAGGCTAATATCCAGCTTTCAATAAAAACTGCATAAAACAGTTTTGTTAAAGAGTCCCTAAAATCCAAAATTTAAGCAAATACTCCTAATAAAAAAGTATCACCTTTTTCCCTGCCTAAGGAATTTTTCTTATATAAGCTGATTACGTTCGAAGTAGTCTATTAAATCTGTTTTAAAGCTAGCCAGATCAAAGTCTTTTATTTTCGAACGCATCGTATCAAAAATTGCTAAAGATCCTATAATTTCCCTTGCCAAAATTTTTCTAGCTCCAAGTTCATCTGCGTTTTTGAAATTTTCATAATCTATTTTGATCCGATACTCAAAACTATTCTCAAGGGTAAAAGGTATACCATCCATATTTATTACTTTTGGTCCTTTCGTGTATTTAGGTTTTATTTCTCTTTTATAAAACTGTTCAAATTGTGGTGATACACATAATATTCCGATAGTCAAAGTCTTAAGATCGTTTCCATACGTCCTATTTTTAAATTCGGCTTCTAATCCATCTGATAATGAATGGATAATATAAGTTTTATTCATTATTTCCACTGATACATTTACTGCTAATCCAAAACTCATAATTTTCTTATTTTAGAAGCTATTCCTAAAGCAGTTTCGAGTGCTTTAGGAATATTCAAGCACAATATCGTTATCTGTTTTTACTTAGTTGCAACTCAATTCTCGCCAACTTTTATCTTCCGCATATTTTTGCCATCAAAACCTGTGACAAAAAAATGTTATCAATAGAATTTGTATAGATATTGTCCCTCCAACGTTTACACTTTGCTCCATGTTACCTGTAGTGGCATTTAAATATGTTGAAATTCCTGTCTGACCTGATTCTTTGTTAGTCCAATATTCCATCTGTTCATTAAGTTCCCCGTAAGCAATTTTTAACCTCCAGAATACAATTACCTCAATCTGAAGGATTCCATTAAAATTCTTCAGAGGCTTTTGACTTAGTATATCCCTCTAGTTTAGAAATAATATTTTTGTTAAAGCGGTTTGTTATCCTATCTTTTTCCCTATTACTCAGTTCATCACCTAACAACCATTTTGATTTCTCGTTTGTATAAATAGCACGTATCGCAATACCAATTTGGTTTGGATCTGCTAAATCAGCAGAATCGCCAATAAAGCTAACGTAATACATTTCTTCTGGAGGTGTTTTAAAATAGAATATCCTACCCTCTAAGAAATCGTAGCCTCTTTCTGACCAAGTATCGTATTTTTTCCAATTTTCGGGAACATTATATTCAGGATGTTCGACATATAATCTTGAAAAAGCCTGTTCTAACTTAATTTTTGAAGTTGGAAAATATAATGTTGGGCCAATCCCACCTAAAGTACCGCAAGATAGGCCTATGCAAATTGTCAGTAGCCCAAATAATCTTATTTTAAAATTCATATTATTTTTTTTATTAAATCTATAAACCAGGAAATGTATTTGCAGGCATAGCCTTTATAATTTGATTTACACCATGAACTATTGTCTTAGGCAATGCGGCAACACCAATCGCAACACCAACTATAAAACCTTGCACCCTTTCTGTTGGCGATATCGGGGAGATTGGTGGAGCTAGGAAAAGTGAAAACTCCGAAGCTACTAAAGAATAATCAGCACTGATTGCTTTAGTATTAAAAAAGACTCCTCCAGCGCCAGTTATTCTTAACCTATCATATTTTTTATCATGTACAAATGCATACATATCAGCTCTATTTTGAGGAGCTACACTATAGTCCCATTCACCATTGTTTTTTTTAGGATTCCAAGGACCGATATAATAACTTAGAAATAAATTATTTCTGAGTGTTCTATAATCTACCTTCTTACTTGCGTCACTAAAGCTCAAATTCAATCCTAATGAAACAAACTTTCTCCCAATTTCTATTTGACCTAAATTACCATTACCATCCCCATAATCGGATATAGGCCTATTGTAATCCGTCCAATAACCTAGCCCACCTTTACTATTTGACTTATATATTTGTCCAAATTGCAATGCACCAACATTATAAAGATTTGCTAGCCCATTCCAATAATCTCATCTGGCACTTTCTGCTTGTCGCTCATCATACCCTGCCGATAACGCATCACTCCAATGGTTACCAGATCCCGATCCTATCCTTCCATAGCCACCACTAAAATTAACAGCCTGTGGTTGGGCAGCATAACCGCCCTGGTCGCCCTGTTGTGTTAAATCGCCTAATGGATCATTAAACATTATCGGGTTATCCATGGCGTAATAGTAAGTACCAAAGCTTTCACTGGCCTCGGCCATGGGGTCTACCGCTATAAACCTACCTAAGGCTGCATCGTACATGCGGTAAAAGGTTTGCTGCAAATCTGGCAGATCACCAAAATCATCCTGCCATTCGGCCCCTCCGTTATACAGGTTTTTGTTCGCAGCTGTAGGTATAGTATTGCCTGGCATACTTAAACCAAAAGGATAATAACTGTTCTCCTGCCTTACCACGGCCAAGCCATTCTGTTCTTCGAAACTCACCCTGGCATTACCTTGCTGATCTGTAATAATATATTCAGCCTTTAAACTCCCGGCCGCGTTGCGTATCCGGCCTTCGCTCATCCCAAAATAGGCCAATGTACCATTCTCATAAACAAAGCCCTCAATGTAATCGGTCGTTTTTACCAGGCTGCCATTGTCAACCGCCTGCTTACGGATCATTGTTCCACCTGCATCGTAAGTATAATCGATATACCGGCCAGAAACAGTATTTATCGTAATCCTTTCGGTACGGTTGAGGATATTATAAGCAAGTCCTAATCCCTTCTTGGTATCAGTGGTTAGGTTTCCGTTATCGGCATATATATAAGGATCGCCCGAGCCGGTAAGGTTTTTAAACCCGAATACATGATAGCTTCCACCTGCCCCATCGCTTACATTGGCAAGCCTGTTGCCATCATAGCTAGATTATTACAGGGCAGGGCTACACAACTTCAGAGTTTTTAAACTAGCTTGTAAACAAATACTCAAGCTATAATTGGTGAGCATTGATACCGTTTAATGTGCGTGCCGAATTGCTCACCTTTATTACGAAGAAATGAATAATTTAGTGCTCCCAGAAAACGAAAAATCATGCAAAAATTTAATTAACAGGATTTTAGTTAAATCATGTAACTATTTTCACGAAATAGACGGGACTCGAAGCGAACATTTATATCTTTGATAATAAATATTTTAAATTACGCTACAATAGCCAACTCACTTTATGCTCACCATTTCTTAAAGCAGCAAAGCATTGATATTAGGCGTGAAAAACAAATAAAAGGCGCTATTATAATTTATTTTACCTTTTGATCAGCGACATGATCAAGGTACCCTTCGTTTTCTCTACACTATCTCCAACCTCTATGATACTACCATCATCATACCACCTTATGTATTCTATTGTATACTCTTTGTTATTTACCATAATTGTCGGATATGGGCTAAAGGACTTTTTAGTTACCTTTTGAACTATGCCGTTAAACTTGTAGTCCTTTTCTGTGTTATTATTTAAAAAGCCGTTAAAAATCATTAACATAAACAACCCACAGATAATAAAATATATCAACGTTTTTATGGAAAAATTTAATTTCATCGTAATCTTTTTAACTGTAATTGTCTTGAGATAACATTATTAAATGAGATATCAATTATTTTTATATCTAAAGCTACAAGTCAACTTCTATAAATAAACCGATAAACATAGGTCAACTAGTTTCAAAAACCACTTACAGCTACACCCGACATATCTTAATCTAGTGAATTGGATGCTGTAAAACAATTTATCTGTTTTGCAATTTGATTTCACTTTTAATTCCAAGTGCTTTATGTTTTTTGTTATACTGGTCTAAATTGTACGGCCCCATTATTTTTTCTGTTTGTTTTTCAATGATCCAATATTGACAAAAATTATTTTTTTCGAATGCTAGTTTACATTGATTTAGAGTTTCGCCCTAAGAAACTTACATTCAGGAATGCTATCCCATGGCCTTTGTGAGACAACAATATATCTTGAATCGTACCCATAGCCAAGAACCTGAGACTCCACTAGAACAGTGTTTTTTGAATTTAGAATAGAAAGCTTTGCTCCCTTAATATTAAAATCTACAGTGTATCCATTCCCTAAACTTGTATTGGGGGATTCTCCACAGCTCACCAATGTCCCAAGTGCTATGACAAACAACAAAAGCAAAACTTTCCTTACTCTATATTTCATACTTACTTATATGATTGTTGGGACCTATTCCTTAATGCTATTGGCAGAAATACCCAAATCTTTATAATGATTTATTTGCAATTGTTCGCTACCTCTAATGAACCAATAGCCAGGATCTAAAGCCTTTATTGAATCATCCAGGGGCCATGTAAATTTTGACCCGAGGCAATTCTATTTCTTCATTTTTTTCTTTTCCCGTCCTCAAGAAGACTTTCCTCACAAAAAGGAACTTACAATGGATTTTAGCCGTAAACCGAATACTTTTTTCGTCCTCGGAAAAGGTAAAAACATATATATATGTTGACAAAGTAAATTTCCCCATCTCGGGCACAAGAGTTACAGTAATACCGCCATAGTCGAAATCGCCGTTATTGAATAAACCTGTAAATTTGGTGCTTGTTAATTTTAATTGTTGTGATTCTAAATATGGCTTGATGAAACTCCTTAGCGCCCGGCTAACAATTCTCTTATAAATTAGATAATTTACAGAGAACCCAATTACTATCACGAATATTACTATTAATATTATTGTATAAATCATATTTTAAATATATTACTTTGAAAATCCAATTCTAAAATTCGCCTCAACTCCAAAGAAAAACTGGGCGTTGACAGATGGGTCGAATCCAACAAACCAGTCTGTAATATTCCCAGAGTTATCAAATTTAATTTTACCCCCAAGACCAACGACACCGGCAGAAATTTCATGATCTACCACCCCTTTATATGATTGACCTTTATAGTCAATTCCGAAGTAATAAGCTCCGCCTAATCCCCAGTTACTTTTTTCAAATGGTTGATAATTCCCAGCCGTAGTACCCTTAATTCCTTTCTTTGAACTAAATTCCAATTCAGTCATCACGGTCGAATAAAAATTGACTCTTGCAGCCACTCCTTCTTTAAATCCCCCTCCCAACTGTGCTCCAAAGGAAAGTGATAGCCCTCCAACAACATCAAAGTGTTTGGTCATCCATTTCCAAGTAGTTCCTTACCAATCAGAATTTATTTGAGATGTCTTTATTTCTACAAATTTCCTTCCTATATTAACTGTAGCTAACTGTCCTTCCTCATTTGTTGGCTGACGGTTATTATCAACCCAATATCCGTATTTCCCCCAACTGGTAAAACTATATTGTACACCTCCCTCGCCAGTTTTGCTTAATACACCATTAGCATCAGAAAAACCATTTGCAATTCCCCATCTGTATGTATCGCTTCCAGTCCAAGGGTTCCAATCACTGTAGCCTATTCCATTACTCCAATGTTTACCAGATCCCGATCCTATCCTTCCATACCCACCATGAAAATTAACTGCCTGTGGTTGGGCAGCATAACCGCCCTGGTCGCCTTGCTGTGTTAAATCGCCCAAAGGATCGTTAAACATTACCGGGTTATCCATCTCATAATGGTAAGTACCAAAGCTTTCACTGGCCTCGGCAATGGGGTCTACCGCGATAAACCTGCCCAAGGCTGCATCGTAATTGCGGTAAAAAGTACGCTGCAAATCGGGCATATCGCCAAAATCCTTCTGCCATTCTGCACCTCCATTATACAGGTTTTTATTATCGGCCGTAGGCAGGGTATTGCCCGGCATACTTAAACCAAAAGGATAATAGCTGTTTTCCTGCCTTACTACAGCCACGCCATTCTGTTCCTCAAAACTTACCCGTGCATTGCCCTGCTGGTCTTTAATAATATATTCAGGCTTCAAACTCCCGGCCGAGTTGCGTATCCGGCCTTGGCTCATCCCGAAATAGGCCAATGTACCGTTCTCATAAACAAAGCCATCAATGTAATCGGTGGTTTTTACCAGGCTGCCATTGTCAACCGCCTGCTTACGGATCATTGCACCGCCTGCATCATAAGTATAATCGATATACCGGCCAGATGCTGTATTGATCGTTATCCTTCTGTACGGTTGAGGATATTATAAGCAAATCCCAATCCTTTTTTAGGGTCAATGGTCAGGTTCTATTATCCGCATACTGCCCGAACCAGTCAGGTTTTTAAAACCAAATACATTGGAGTTACTGCCCGCCACGTCACTTACATTATTCAGTCTGTTCCCATCGTAGGTATAAATCAAATCATCAACAGCGGTAATACTTCCGTTCAATATCGCATTGCGCTGTAAAGATAATATATTTCCGTTCAGGTCGTAACTGATATTCTTTTCATCAAATGCACCGGTATTGCCCCAGCCATTACCTGCAGCCCGATCGCCATAGTTCGCAGCGGTAAGCCTTAACAAAGCATCGTAACTAAACCGGCAACTTTTTTCGTTGCCTTGGTTACCCCTGGTGCATCATATTCGAACTTTGCTGCTTGCCCGTTGGCACCTGCTGTAGCCAGCTTATTTTCCGTAAGTACATCATAATGGTTCACCTGCATTAAAATAAGTACCCGTAGCAACGAAGCCGCATACCTCGCTCCGTTAGCAATCGGTCTGTCGTAAATTGCTTGATCCAGACATAAAACTTATGATCACAATCTATACTATATTATTTATTTCTATTATACTTTCCAATATTTGTTAGCCAAAATACAAATCAATAAAGGCAAAATAATAGCTATCACAACCAATACTCCTTTAATACGCCTCTTAGAAGGGCTTTCGTCTTTCCAATGAAAACGATAAAAGTTATATTTACCGGTATATTTTTTATAATTAAAAAAAAAGAGCAGTAAAAAAACACCTATAAAAGCAATCTTTCCCATTTGTATAGAATAGGTGTTACCCTGGTAAACAGTTATCCAGTATTTTATTGGTTCAAAAACAAATACCAGAATCAAGAATATCTCCATCAGTGAGATAACTGTTATTGCGGTTGCTCCAGTTCTTCCCTGCCGCTTAAAAAACAACTGTGTAATACGGAAATAAATGTAATCAAAGAAAAAATTCATTTTATTTTTTGTCATTTTATTTTTTTCTTAATTTAAAAACTGTCTACCGCGTCCCCAATTCTGTCGGTTAAATTCTTACCGGTTGCTAAACCTACAGTTATATCCACTAGGCCGTACGCAAGTCCAAATCCTGGAAAAATAACTCCTGCTCCCGCAATTAAAAGCTTTACCCCCGTCCCTTTTGTGAGGCCTTGCTCACGATTATAATCTTCAAATAATGTGGCCGCAATACCAATCCCGCTAACAACGTTTCCAGCTATTGAAAATCCCTTAACCGCCCTTAAATTACTTGCCTTATCGGCTAACGAAGTTGCCGATTTTCCAACATACCTTACTAGGTTTTCTGGAACGCTCAGGAATCTTCTTAAGCACACCGATGATATCTTCTGCAACAGTTCCCTTTATCATTGCTACGATGGCCCCTTTGCGGCCTTTTGCTTCCTTATTGGTAATGATGGTATAAAGTTCTCCGTTGGATAAGGCGGTCTCATCAATGCTCAGCCTGCTGCTTAGGTTGCCAGCAAAAAGCATCCATTCATGGGCATGATCCTTTTGATCCCAGCCAGAATAATCGCTGATATGTTCTTTGTACTGCTCCTGGAGCTGCTTGCCCTCAACCTGGAAATAATGCCCAAGGTGATAGCAGCTGATGGGATGGTTATCCAAATATTCCTTTTAAAAAAAGACCGAATTCCGTTGTCATTCGCGCCCCTTTTCTGATCAGATCCCAGTCCCTGCTGATGATTGCATTGGTCTTTTTAACCGTCCAGCGCCGTCTTTTGATGCGAAGGGCTACTTTTTGTCCGCGGATGGGAAAGTCCTGGATGCTAACCTCAGGAAAGAATCCCTTGGATTCAAGATCTTCCTTCAGGTAGCCTGAAGGTGCGATATTCTTCTCTTCCAGATAGATCTTCAGCTCTTTCTGTTCCTTTTCAACTTTGGTCAGTTCGAAATAATCCAGGATCCCATCGGGAAGTAATAAACTAATAAGGGTTTGCTCGGCTTGGTTCAATGTAAATCAGTAATTGTTCAGAATACAAAGGAACAAATTATTCTTTTCCCCCCAAGAATTCCGCTTGATCCCTTTTTTTATCCTACTCCACAAAAAATCCCCTTAAACAAAAAAAGCAGCTCTTTTCAGAACTGCTTTTAAAACTCGGGGTGGCTGATGGGGCTCGAACCCACGACCCTCGGCACCACAAACCAATACTCTAACCAACTGAGCTACAGCCACCGTGTTTTTTTTTGATGTCACAAAAGTACGACTTTTCACATTCCCTGCAAATATTTTTTTCAATGTTTTTACAAGAAATTTTTAATTCCTTAACATTCAATTATTTGAATTTGAAAAAAAATTTCAGCAACAGATAAAATAGGCGATTTTAAACCTAAAAACATAACTTTACCACGTTTATGATCGAAATTTATACAGACGGAGCGGCTAGCGGAAACCCCGGACCAGGCGGTTGGGGTACCATTTTAAGAGCAGGGCAACACTATAAGGAATTAAGTGGCGGCTTCAGGATGACCACCAATAACCGAATGGAATTATTAGCTGTAATCAAAGGATTAGAAGCATTAAAAAGCTTAAACCAGGAGGTAACCGTTTATTCCGATTCTAAATATGTGGTTGATGCCGTGGAGAAAAAATGGGTTTTCGGCTGGGTGAGCAAAGGTTTTAAAGACAAAAAAAACAAAGACCTCTGGTTAAGGTTCCTTGAGCTGTATAAGCTCCATAAAGTGAAATTCGTTTGGATTAAAGGTCACAACGCCCACCCTGAAAATGAACGTTGCGACCGGCTGGCCGTATTTGCTTCTCAAGATAAAGCAAACCTGGCTATAGACAGTATTTTCGAAGCAGAAAGAAATAAAGCTACTTTGCTTTAATCCAAACCGCCAACTACATTCAGATCTTCCAGTTTAGCATCTACATCATTCTCGCTAGCGGTTGATTTTGCCGTATAAAACAGCATCATTTCTTCCGCTTTTTCTACCATATTTTTGGAGCCGATAAAAATCGGCACGCGTTGGTGTAATTCAGCTGGGTTAATATCCAGTATCCGTTCGAAACCAGTACTGGCCTTGCCCCCAGCCTGCTCAATAATAAAAGCCATGGGGTTACACTCATATAACAACCTTAACTTACCATTTGGCGAGCGTGAAGTGGTGGGGTAAATATAAATGCCGCCTTTAATCAAATTGCGATGAATATCACCAACCATAGATCCGATATAACGCGAGGTGTAAGGTCGTTTTGTGGCTTCATCCTCTACCTGGCAATATTTAATGTATTTCTTTACCCCATCCGGAAAATGCACATAATTACCCTCGTTTACAGAATACATATAGCCGTTTTCAGGTATTTTCATCTGCGGATGCGAAAGACAAAACTCACCTATTGATGGATCGAGCGTAAAACCATTCACTCCTTTACCCGTAGTATATACAAGCATGGTAGAAGAGCCATAAATGACATAACCAGCAGCCACCTGCTCTGTACCTTTCTGCAGCACATCGGCTAAACTGGCCCTGCCCTCAAAAGATTTCCTCCTGTAAATAGAAAAAATCGTACCTACCGCAACATTTACATCGGTATTTGAAGAACCATCCAAAGGATCGATACATACAATGTATTTTGCATTTTGAGAAACCGGTGAGTCGATATGGATAATCTCATCTTCCTCTTCAGTAGCAACAATGCAACATTCCCCGCCGCTGGTTAAAGCCGCGATAAATTGTTCATCAGCATACACATCCAGTTTTTTCTGCTCCTCGCCCTGAATATTAGTGGTTCCCACATCACCGAGGATATCGACCAAACCTGCCTTGTTAATTTCGCGGTTAACAATTTTGGCTGCGATACCAATGTCTCTCAGCAGCCTTGACAGCTCGCCTTTGGCATAGGGAAAATCTGCCTGTTTTTCTATAATAAATTGTCCTAGTGTTTTAACGCCACAAACCATGCTTAGTGTATATTTTACATTATCTACCCGATAATTCTATAACCTCTAAGGTATGAATATTTTCGTCAGTAATGCAAAATCTGATCAGGGTCCGCACTTTATGCCAGCCATGTTTCCCCGCTGCACCGGGGTTTATATGCAAACATTTCAGCTTTTCATCGAACATCACTTTCAAAATATGCGAGTGCCCGGTAATAAATAACTTTGGAGGGTTAGTGTATATTTCAGGCTTTACATAGGAAGAGTATTTACCCGGATATCCTCCAATATGCGTCATCCATACATCCACCCCTTCACAGCTAAATCGATTTTTCTCTGGGAATTCATTTCTGATTACCACATCATCAATATTTCCAAATACTCCACGCAAAGGCTTAAAGGCGGCTAGAGGTGCAGCTACATCCTGACCAAAATCGCCGGCATGCCAGATTTCGTCCACACTTTCAAAATGCTTAAAAACTGCATCGTCTAAAAAACCATGGGTATCCGAAATTAATCCTATTTTTTTCAAACTATTTTTATTTTTCAACCTTTTCAAGGAGGTTATAACGTGATTATTCTTCCTTCATAGCCTTAAATATGCCGTTCGGCTGTATAAAAGACACTGCATTTACCTGCTTATCTGCAACAACATCAAACTTAACACTAAACCCTTTAAGTGCCTTTAGGTTAAATGTATCCGCTTCAGTAGCTATCGTTTCATATTCTTGCTGCCCAGGCACATGTACCATCAACGTATTCCCTTTTAAATAGACTTTCACCATGATTTGACCTAAAGCATATTCACCGGTATATTTTTGAAGTTCTTTAAGCGATAGTATTTTTGCTTCCGGCTTAAAATCAAACATCACAGGCTTATCGCTGCCATCTAAAAAAATGCCTATACCTTGTATTTTACCATCTACCCCACCCGAAAAGTTAAACATCAGATTACTCTGTACGGTATCCACTACTCCATTTTTATCAATAGATTTTGGATCAAAAACATCGTAATGCATATGTTTAAGCAACACTTTTTCATCACTTAATAGGGTATATAGCTCATTTTTCTCTTGCCAAACCTTAATTGTGCCATAAGCCGGGTTTTCAAATGAACCAACGTAGTCTTTTAGTGGATGTGAAGGAATCGTGTTTAATATAGGTGTACTCTTAGTGTCCTTATTAACCTGCATGTTGGCCTTTATCTTTTTCATGGCTTCTCCATTCCAATCGATTGTTTTAAGGTTAAGCAATCTATCCACAATAGAATTGCGTACAACTGCCGGAACCTGCGAACCGTTTTGATTACTTAACACCACTATCCCCAACTGATCAGATGGAAGAAAAGCAACATTTGCCGAAAAACCATTAATATTTCCACCATGCTCTACCATATAATGCCCCCTATACGACCCAATCATCCAACCTAAACCATAATTGGCTAGAAAAATGTCGTTATGCTCGGCAGGCAAATCGGCTGACATTACCATCTGAGAACTTGCAGCCTCTCGGACATAATCAGTAGGCAGTATCTCCTTTTTCTTAAAAAAACCTCCACTAACCCACACCTTTAACCAATTGGCCATATCGTTTGCACTGCTGTTAATGCTACCCGCCGGCCCCATCCCATTAATATTATAGTAATCTACCTTTTTAATCTCATTCCCCTTCGCAACTGTGTAAGGTAAGGAAGCATCGCTATCTTCCTTAAAAGCTTTGATATCCGTATTAGAGCGGTTCATTTCTAATGGAATAAAGAACTTTTCTTTTATATTCTGTTCCCAGGTTTTACCTGTCAATCGCTCTACAATCATTCCCTGAGCGAGGTACATAAAATTATTATAAAACCATTTTTCGCGTACAGCAGCACTGGGCTTCATGTATTTTACCCGCGCAATAATGCTATCTCTATTGGCTGTATTAAACAAAAGCCATGAAAAATCGTATCTCGACAATCCGGTTCTATGTGCCATGAGGTCGCGCAGAATAATCTGGCTATCCATTTCTTCACTATAAAAATGTAGTTGTGGCAGCAAACTTACGGCCTTATCTTCAAACGTCAGTTTTCCTTCTTTTCTGAGTAAACCCAACAAAGAACCCGTAAATGCTTTACTGCTCGAACCAATTGCAAAAAGTGTATTCGGCGTAACCGGTTTTTTATTTTCCACATCGCGGTAGCCAAAACCTTTACTGTAAATAATGTCATCTCCTTTAACAACCGCTACCGAGAATCCTGCAGCAACCTGATCTTTTAATATTCGGTTAAATAACGTGTCGATCCCCGCTAAAGGATCATCATTTTTTTGTTTTTTTGATTGAGCCAGTGACGACAATACCAAGAAGCATAATAGCAAAACATTTAAGATACGTTTCATTTTAAGTTGGATGAGATTACACCACCTAAATTACAAATGATAATGAGATTATCAGAAAACATGTAAATTCTATTTTCTTAGTAAGCCAGAAAAAAATCTTTAAGCAGTATTTTATATTCAGCCGTATGCACCTTTAAATCTTCATAAAGATAGAAATCACTTTCCTGTAGTACCGTTCTATTTTTCCCCAGACATATCATTTGCCTGAAAGCGGCCTTTGATCGATCAGAATGGACATATATGCTTTCCATCAGTTCCATTCCGTAATATGCGGCCTGCATAACCACATCTTCAGCCTGTTTTATGGGAAGAATCAGCCAAACCTGTCCCTCATCCGTCAACAATTCACTGATCTTTGCCACCAGCATGCTAAAAAAACCTTCCGCAGCATGCCTGGCAATCCCTTTCCGCACCTCTTCATTCTTAAGGTCATTTACAAAAAAAGGTGGATTAGACACAATCAGATCAAATCTATCAGGCGAATTATAGTATTCAATTGCTGTATTACTGATGGTTAAACGATGATTGAATGGCGATTGTTTAAAATTCCGTTCAGCAGTTTTCGCCGCTTGCTCATCGATTTCAACCGCATGTATGTGTGCATCAGGAAAACGTTGTGCCAGCATCAAGGCAATCACCCCTGTACCTGTTCCAATATCCAGTATCCTTTTAGGATTCTGGTGATCGGCCATGGCTCCGATTAAAACGCCATCCGTATTGATCTTCATGGCGCAGCCGGTCTGATCGACCTCAAATTGCTTAAACTTAAAAATACTCATCCTAAACCTCGTACAATTCCAGTGGCAAACCATCCGGATCGGCAAAAAAAGTAAAGCGCTTATCCGTAAATTCATCAATCCGGAGCGGCTCAGTGATAATTCCATGTTTATTTAACCTGTCAATCTCCTGCTCAATATCTTTTACTTCGAAAGCCAGGTGCCGCAAACCCTGAGCCTCGGGCCGCGACGGCCTTGCCGGTGGATTTTCGAAAGAGAAAAGCTCAATCTGATAAACACCATTTACCGCCAGATCCAGCTTGTATGATTTCCGGTCTGCCCGGTACACTTCGGCCAATACCGTAAAGCCGAGTTTATTCACATAAAAATCTTTCGATCTTTCGTAATCAGAACAGATAATAGCAATGTGGTGGATTCGTAGCATAAGTAATGATTGAAATTAAGAATGAGTGTATGATTAAATGATTTGCAAAGTTCTGCATTCCCGAATTCAAAACTCAATCATTCGTCCATTATTTTAAAATCGTTCAAAATTCTATCATTCAATCCCTCATTCCTTCACTCATTAAATTTAAAAACGCTAAATTTGCGACTTCAAAAAAAAAGCATGATTCATTTCTTCTCTAGTCATCCTGAGCCTGTCGAAGGGCAATCGCAGACGGTTTTTGTTTTGCAAACAGACAAAGCGCTTTCTACTACTGATATTACTAAGCTCGAATGGTTATTTGGCGGCGCCAAGATCTCACAGGAAACAGCCCTAAAAGGCTTTTTTGTAGGGCCACGGGCAGCTATGATTACGCCATGGAGTACCAATGCGGTAGAAATTACCCAGAATATGGACATGCAGGGCATAATCAGAATCGAAGAATTTAAAAAGGTTGACGAAACCTTTGCCGATTACGACCCGATGCTTTCTCAAAAATACGATAAGATTGACCAGGATATTTATACCATCAACATCAAGCCTGAATCCATTTTAGAAATTACCGATATTGCTGCTTATAATAAACAGGAAGGTCTTTCTTTAAGCGACGAAGAAGTTGATTATTTAAATACATTAGCGCAAAAATTAGAAAGGCCCTTAACCGATTCGGAAGTATTTGGCTTCTCGCAGGTTAACTCAGAACACTGTCGCCACAAAATTTTTAACGGAAAATTTGTAATTGATGGTGTAGAGCAGCCTACCTCTTTGTTTAAACTGATCCGCAAAACTTCTGAAGAAAACCCGAACGATATCGTTTCGGCCTATAAAGACAATGTTGCTTTTATTAAAGGACCAAAAGTGCAACAGTTTGCACCTAAACGTGCCGATCAGCCTGATTTTTACACTTTAAGCGATTTTGATTCCGTAATCTCTTTAAAAGCAGAAACACACAATTTTCCAACCACTGTAGAGCCTTTTAACGGTGCTGCAACGGGTTCAGGAGGCGAAATCAGAGACCGCTTAGCGGGTGGACAGGGTTCTTTACCTTTAGCCGGAACGGCAGTTTACATGACCGCGCTTTCCCGTTTAGAAGAAAACCGCCCATGGGAACAAGGTGTAGAAGAAAGGCAATGGTTGTACCAAACGCCAATGGATATCCTGATCAAAGCCTCAAACGGTGCTACCGATTTTGGAAATAAATTTGGCCAGCCGCTCATTACCGGATCGGTTTTAACTTTCGAACACGAAGAAGATAACCGTACTCTTGGTTTTGATAAAGTAATTATGCTTGCGGGCGGTATTGGTTATGGCAAAGCCAGCCAGGCACAAAAACTTAAACCACAGGAGGGCGATAATATCGTAATCTTAGGTGGCGAAAATTATAGAATTGGAATGGGTGGCGCAGCAGTTTCATCTGCTGATACTGGTCAGCACGGCAGCGGCATCGAATTAAATGCCATTCAGAGGTCAAACCCTGAAATGCAGAAACGTGCGGCAAATGCCGTTCGTGGTTTGGTAGAGAGCGATGACAACCCGATCATTTCCATCCACGATCATGGTGCAGGTGGCCACTTAAACTGTTTATCAGAACTTGTTGAAGAAACCGGTGGTTTGATTAACCTAGATAAACTTCCGGTGGGCGATCCTACCCTTTCGGCCAAAGAAATTATCGGTAACGAATCGCAGGAGAGAATGGGATTGGTAATCGGTAACGAACATATCGAAACCCTTCAAAAAATTGCCGATCGCGAGCGTTCACCGATGTATACTGTTGGTAAAGTAACCGGCGACCACCGTTTCACTTTTAAATCGGCCACTACCGGTTTAAAGCCGATGGATTTAGAACTGGCCGCCATGTTTGGCAGCTCGCCTAAAATTGTAATGGAAGACAGTACAGTTGACCGCAAATACGAAGCCATCACCTATAACAACAGCGAATTAAATACTTATTTAGAACAGGTGCTTCAGTTAGAAGCCGTTGCTGCTAAAGATTGGTTAACCAATAAAGTTGACCGCTGTGTGGGTGGACGAGTAGCCAAGCAGCAGTGCACCGGTCCGTTGCAATTGCCGTTAAACAACTGCGGTGTAATGGCTTTAGACTTTCAGGGTAAAGAAGGTATTGCCACTTCAGTTGGCCACTCACCTATCTCAGCACTGATCGATCCGGCTGCAGGTAGCCGCAACGCCATTGCCGAATCACTTTCAAATATTGTTTGGGCACCTTTAAAAGAGGGTTTGAAAAGCGTTTCGCTTTCTGCCAATTGGATGTGGGCCTGTAAAAACGAAGGTGAAGATGCCAGGTTATATTCAGCTGTAAAAGCCTGTTCTGATTTTGCAATCGATTTGGGCATCAACATTCCAACCGGAAAAGATTCCTTATCGATGAAACAGAAATATGCCAATGGTGATGTAATTGCACCCGGAACGGTGATTATTTCTGCAGGTGCCAACTGTGATGATATTACTAAAGTGGTTGAACCGGTATTACAAAAAGATGGTGGCGCCATTTACTACATCAACCTGTCTACCGACAGCTATAAACTGGGCGGTTCATCTTTCGCACAGATTTTGAACAAAGTAGGTACCGAAACACCTGACGTAAAAGATGCAGCACAATTTAAAAACGCATTCGATACCTTACAACAATTAATTAAGGCAGGTCACATCCAGGCCGGACACGATATTGGCAGCGGTGGTTTAATTACAACGCTGTTGGAAATGTGTTTTGCAGACCGTGACTTAGGCGCCCAACTTGATTTATCAGCTTTAGCCGAGCAGGATAGCACTAAATTGCTTTTTGCCGAGAATATTGCCGTTGTTTTCCAGGCTGATGCTGCTGCAGAAGCTACATTAACTGAGAATGGTGTTGCTTTCCACAAAATTGGTACAGTAAACACTACGGCCAAACTGGAAGTTAAAAATGCTGGTGATAGCTTTAGTTTTGATATCGACCAGTTGCGCGATGTCTGGTTTAAAACTTCATACTTGTTAGACAGCAGACAAACCGGCAACGGCTTAGCCAAAGCGCGCTACGATAATTATAAAAACCATGTTTTAAATTACAGTTTCCCGCTTACTTTTGATGGTAAAAAACCGGTAATCGACGAAACGAAGCCGCGACCAAAAGCCGCAATTATCCGAGAAAAAGGAAGCAATTCTGAGCGCGAACTGGCAAACGCCATGTATTTAGCCGGTTTTGATGTAAAAGATGTTCACATGACCGATTTAATTACCGGCCGGGAAAATTTGGAAGATATCCAGTTTATCGGTGCGGTGGGCGGTTTCTCTAACTCTGATGTTTTAGGATCGGCGAAAGGCTGGGCAGGCGCATTTTTATATAATGAGAAAGCAAGAATTGCTTTAGAGAAATTCTTTGCCCGTCCTGACACCTTATCTGTGGGGATCTGTAACGGCTGTCAATTGTTTATTGAGCTGGGCCTAATTAATAAAGACCATACCGATAAACCTAAAATGTTGCACAACAAAAGCGGCAAACACGAAAGTATTTTCACTTCGTTAACCCTGCAGGAAAACAATTCGGTAATGCTATCGAGCCTTGCCGGCAGCACTTTAGGGGTTTGGGTATCGCATGGTGAAGGAAGATTCTCTTTACCATACACAGAAGATCAGTACAAAATTGTAGCCAAATATGCTTACGAAACCTATCCGGCCAATCCGAACGGTTCCGATTACAACACCGCCATGTTATGCGATGAAACCGGCCGTCACCTGGTGATGATGCCACACATTGAACGTTCATTGTTCCAATGGCACTGGGCAAATTATCCTGCAGGCCGTAAAGACGAAGTTTCACCATGGATGGAGGCCTTTGTGAATGCCAGGAAGTGGATTGAAAACAAAGGATAGTATTAAATGGAAGAGGTAAAATGGATGATGGAATTAAAAACCATCATCCATTTTTTGGTTTACAAACCTTCGTCATACTGAATTTATTTCAGTATCTATCATGCTAAATAGACCCTGAAACAAGTTCAGGGTGACGACCTGCAAGAACAAAAAAACGGCCCGGGCTTCACCCAAACCTTTCAATTGACCCCATGGTCTGTGTCCTCACAGACCATCATCAAACCTCACTCTAAATGATTTTTTTATTAGAAAATGAGCGTTCGGCTTTTCATAGCTGCTGTACACCCGCCATTGCTTGTAGTTCTCGTTTTGCTTCGCCCCACTCTGCGCTACTTGTGCTGTCCCTTAGGTTTATTAAACAAAGCCTGTTCATCTACATACTGCCTCGTTCTGCACCCGCCTTCAACTTTAACAGCATTACCAGCCCTGCCACCTAAACCCGACCGAAGTGGAAAACCCGGAGCCAGAGGTACGAGGGCGAGGATTTGAAACAAAGGGCGGGACAATCGGAACTGAAAAGCACTGGATTTGCTTTCCAAAATCTATCATGCTGACACACTTCTATTCTACCATGATCTAGGCAAGGAAACGAAACAAAAAAACGGCCTGAGCAATGCCCAAACCGTTCACCTAAACCTACATCTGACTAAAAACCAACAGCATTAATAATGTAAGATGGCATTAGATAAGATGGAAGTCTACCGACCACCCATCCCTCCATCTTACCTCCCGTCTTCCATCACCCATCTACTATTTTACATCATACATCCCCAGCACATCCTTCCTCACTTCTTTTCTCCAGGCTTTCCCATATTTTTTATCCATAAAAGAAACGACTACTTTATTATAATCTTCAATCCTGATGGCAGAAGGTCCTACACAACCCAAATCCTGATAGACTACACCATATTTTTGCTCAAACAACTCCTGGCCTTTAATACGTGTGGATACAATTCCACCCTGAATCAGGAATTTAGGTTTCCCCTTTTTAATATCGGCATTGGCCTGTTTAATGCTCTCTGTTTTAATATGATCAGCGGACAATAAAGGTTTGGCACTTAAGTGTACCGAAATCAAACATAGGATCATCCAGATTAGCGTGTACTTTTTCATTGATGAAGTAAATTAATTAGAAATCTGAAAATTAATGGCCATATTGTACCTCACCCGCACCGGAACACCTTTGTTTTTGCCAGGTTTCCAGAGTGGAGATTTTTTGATCACTTTAATAGCTTCTTCATCACAACCGTAACCGAGTCCCCTTAATACTTTAACATCTGTAACGGAACCATCTCTTTCTACCACAAAACTCACAAAGACCTTGCCCTGAATATTTTCATCCTGTGCCTGATACGGATACCTTAAGTTACGCTCCATATATTTAGACCAGGCTTTGGCACCGCCGTTAAACTCCGGGTATTCATCAACTCCTATAGCATCTATAATCGCATTTGGATCACCGGTACCTTCTCCATCCTTGGCTGTACCTGTACCATCGCCACTGCCTTTATTATCGCTGATAACCAAATTAGGTGCAACAATACCATCTTGTGTTTTATCGCTGATCACGGCCTGCTCAATCTCTTTAATGGTGGGCGGATCAGGAAGATCCACTTTATTCACCACAACTACCTGTGATGGAAGTGCAATGGTTTTGACTTTAACCGGATCAGCTTTTGCAGGTTCAACCTTTTTCTCCGGTTCAGGCGTTTTCGGTTTCATTTGGTGAATCACCTGACTTAAATCAATAACCTTTGCCTTTTCTACCACTACATCTTCTTTAGGGAAAAACCTGTTATAAATCAAAGGCGAAAAACAGGCCAGTACAAATAAACTGCCTGATACGAAAAGTACCCTCGTCATAATCGACGATGATTTGGATCTTAAATCGTAAGCACCATAGTTTTTGTTGCGGTCTGCAAATACAAGATCAAGCCACTCGGTCTTGTATACGTTAATTGAAGAGTTGAACATAGCTTTTATTTTTATAGCATGATGCAACAAAATCTTCTATTCCATAAAACATCCGAAAAATCTATTTTCGTTACAAAAAATGAAATTTCTCACCTGAAAAACATTTTTTTATTTCATTTTCAATAAAACTGATATAATTTTTGTGATTATTTTACTTGAATTGATAAAATATGCTATTTTTGACAAAAAACATAACGAATTAATGAAAAGCTTAAGAACCATCGCATTAAAAGAGGCTCAAAACAGAATTTCGCCTGAAGTTAAATCTCCTTCTGCTAAAATTTCTGACTTTTTTGGCGCTAATGTATTTGATAAGAAAAAAATGAGAGATTTCTTATCTAAAGACGTGTATGAGAAATTAATTTCATCTATCAATCAAGGTGAGTTAATTAATGCAGACGACGCAAACCAGATTGCTACTGCCATGAAATCATGGGCAATGGCTGCCGGAGCAACCCACTATACACACTGGTTCCAGCCTTTAACCGGTACTACAGCCGAGAAACATGATTCGTTTTTTGAGCCTAGCGGTGAAGGTGCAATTGAAAAATTTTCAGGCAGCGCTTTAGTTCAGCAAGAACCGGATGCATCTAGTTTCCCTAACGGTGGTATCCGTAACACTTTCGAAGCCCGTGGTTATACCGCCTGGGATCCTTCATCTCCAGCCTTCATTATGGAAAGCAAAGCAGGTAAAACCCTTTGTATTCCTACCGTTTTCGTATCTTATACAGGCGAAGCCTTAGATTATAAAGCACCTTTATTAAAAGCCTTAGCTGCTTTAGATAAAGCTGCTGTTGATGTTTGCCAATACTTCGATAAAAGCATCACCAAAGTAAATGCTTCTTTAGGTATTGAGCAGGAATATTTCCTTGTTGATGAGTCGTTGTTTAACGCCCGCCCTGATTTATTGTTAACCGGCCGTGCATTATTCGGACACATGTCTGCCAAAGGTCAGCAATTAGAAGATCATTACTTCGGTTCAATCCCTGAGCGTGTATTCACTTTCATGGTAGATTTCGAAAACGAAGCCCTGAAATTAGGTATTCCTTTAAAAACCCGTCACAATGAGGTTGCTCCTTCTCAATTCGAGTGTGCACCAATTTATGAAGAAATCAACTTAGCGATCGACCACAACCAATTGTTGATGGATTTGATGGAAAAAGTTGCCCGTCGTCACCACTTCCGTGTTTTATTACACGAAAAACCATATGCAGGTATCAACGGATCAGGTAAACACAACAACTGGTCGTTAATTACCGATACTGGTAAAAACTTATTGGCACCAGGTAAAACGCCGAAAAACAACTTAATGTTCCTTGCTTTCTTTGTGAATACCATTAAAGCAGTGAGCGAGCATGCAGATTTATTACGTGCAAGTATTGCATCGGTAAGCAACGACCACCGTTTAGGTGCAAACGAAGCGCCACCGGCAATTATCTCTATCTTCTTAGGTTCACAATTGAACGATGTATTAGATGAGATCGAGCACTCACGTATCAGCAAAAAAATTAAAGAAGATAATGCACTTTGGTTGGGTATCCCTAAAATCCCTCAGATTTTATTGGACAATACCGATCGTAACCGCACCTCTCCTTTCGCCTTTACAGGTAACAAATTCGAGTTAAGAGCGGTAGGTTCTTCTGCAAACTCTTCTGCTCCGATGACGATCTTAAACGCGATCATGGCTGAGCAGTTGATTAAATTCAAAGCTGAAGTAGATAAATTGATCAAAAAAGGTGATAAAAAAGACATCGCCTTGTTAACGGTGATCAAAAAATACATCAAAGAATCTAAATCAATCCGTTTCGAAGGTAATGGTTATAGCCAGGAGTGGGAAGATGAAGCTGCTGCACGCGGTTTATCAAACATCAAAACCACACCAAAAGCGTTAGATGCTTATTTAACTGAAAAATCGGCTGAGTTATTTGCAACAACCGGTATTTACAGCTCGCGTGAGATTCATGCCCGTCATGAAATCATGTTGGAAAACTTCTACAAAAAATTACAGATCGAAGCACGTGTAATGGGCGAAGTAGCCAATACGTCTATCATCCCTGCTGTAATTGCTTACCAAAATTCATTAATTGAAAACGTTAAAGGATTAAAAGAATTGGGTATAGACAGTAAGTCTTCTTTAGAAATTGTTAAAAAACTATCTGAGCACCTGGATATCGTTAAAACCAATATCGATGCGATGTTAGAAGAACGTAAAGTAACCAACAAACTGGAAGATACCCGCGAAAAAGCGATTGCTTACGATGAGAAAGTTAAATCTTACTTCGATACCATCCGCTACCATGCTGATAAGCTGGAGCAAATTGTTGATGATAGCGTTTGGCCTTTACCAAAATTCAGAGAATTATTATTCATGAAATAGATTTTAAGCCTTAAAGTTTAAATCAGAGGGCGTAAGGTTTAACTTTACGCCCTTTTTCTTTGGGTTATTAGTTTATTTGTATTCGGTTACAAGTGTTTTAATTGGTAATTGTAAAAACTGAAACCGTTTTATCACCCTATTGAGGAGTAATTTATTTATAAAATCAATATAATTGACAGATATACAAAAAGTTTGAATGCTCCGGAAGCAGCGTCATTTCGACCGTAGCGGAGAAATCTTTTTAACTAGATTTTCGGCTGAAAAGATCTCTCCATTTCGCTGCGCTACAGTCGAGAGGACGATTTTTTTTCGGAGAGTCTTGTCAACGGTATATGTTTAAGGATTTTATTTTGACCCAAGGCGGTGCAAGGAAAAAAACCGCCACAACGAACCAAACTCGGTACCCTAAGCCCGATTGTACGGATGCCGTTTTTATCAAAACATTTTTATACCCTCCAAAATTTTAAAACGGCAGGAGGAAAAGCGGGGCTGCAGGCCGCCATGAAAAACGACCGCTCACTTCCAAAACATCTCCAAATTATATATTTAAACCAACCCTGTAAAAATTAAACCTCTACTCCATACCGATATTCGATCTATCAACTCCGGACTTCTGACTCCAGACTTCAGACTTTCTATCTTCTCCCCTTTTACCTTCCACCTTAAACAACTATCTTTGCGGCAACATGAGTGATAACAGGTACAATCAACGCGGCGTTTCTGCCTCAAAAGAAGATGTGCACAATGCCATCAAAAACATCGATAAAGGAATTTTCCCAAAAGCATTCTGCAAAATCATTCCCGATATTTTAGGTGGTGATGAGGCATACTGCAACATCATGCATGCTGATGGCGCAGGTACCAAATCATCGTTAGCTTACGTGTACTGGAAAGAAACAGGCGATATTTCGGTTTGGAAAGGAATTGCACAGGATGCCATCATCATGAACATTGATGACCTGATCTGCGTAGGTGCTACCGATAACATCCTCTTGTCGTCAACCATCGGGCGTAATAAAAACCTCATTCCCGGTGAGGTAATTGCCGCCGTAATTAACGGTACTGAAGAAATTCTGTCCGATTTACGTGAACAGGGCATTACCATTTACTCAACAGGTGGTGAAACAGCCGATGTGGGCGATTTGGTTCGTACCATTATTGTCGATTCTACCGTAACCTGTCGTTTAAAACGTGAAGAAATTATCAGCAACGACAACATTAAACCTGGTGATGTCATTGTAGCCTTAGCCTCTTCGGGCCAAGCGACTTACGAAACCGAGTATAATGGCGGTATGGGTTCAAATGGCTTAACTTCTGCCCGTCATGATGTTTTCGAAAAATCAATCGCCAATACCTACCCTGAAAGTTTCGATCCGGCAGTGCCATTTGACCTGGTTTTCTCAGGAGGTAAAAAACTGACCGATGAAATTGAAATTGAAGGTCACGGTAAAATAACCGTTGGCAAACTGATACTTTCTCCTACCCGTACCTATGCGCCGGTGATTAAGCAGATTTTAGAAAAACACCGCAATCAGATTAACGGTATTGTACATTGCAGTGGTGGTGCCCAAACCAAAGTGCTTCATTTTATCAATGATGATATCCATGTTATAAAAGACAATTTATTCCCTGTTCCTCCGCTGTTTAAGCTGATCCAGGAACAATCAGGTACGGATTGGAAAGAAATGTACAAAGTGTTTAATATGGGGCACAGAATGGAACTTTATGTTCCACAGGAAATTGCAGATAGCCTGATCGAAATTTCAAAAAGTTTTAATATCGATGCCAGAATTATTGGCCGTGTAGAAAAAGGTAACCAAAACCAGGTAACCATTGAGAGCGAAAAAGGAACATTTATTTACAATTAAACTTTAAATTAATCCATCAATTATAGCCCTGAACACATCGTTTAGGGCTTTTTTTGGTTCTCATCCCTGGGCTGAAGACTTCATTTCCATCGATTATCCGTTGTCCCCAACTTGATTCAATTGTTATATGATCGGGATATATTGAAGCGTTGAAAAGTCAATTGGAAATCATTGCCTTTTGAGTCCATCAAATCATTATGGTTAGCTTCGCTGAGCAACAGTGTTTCCCACCTGAGCGGATCCGATAATAATCGGATGACGATCGCTGAAAAATCAATAATGCAATAAATCCATTACAATCTGCAAAAGTCATATCTGTATCATAAAAAGATTTATATTAGTTCTACCAATCAACAGAACATGAATTATAAAAAGACCATCGTAATGGGCCTAATGGCTTGCTTTATATTGAGCCTGAGCGCTTTTATGCCTAAACCCGAACCGGAACCAAAAGCAAAGAATTTAAAGGTATTGCCCAAAAATATCAGCAAGGAAGAACTGGATAAAGTAATGGACGATTTTAAGCTTGCCTTAGGTGTGCGATGCGGCCATTGCCATGCACCGATGAAAGACAATCCCAGAAAGCTTGATTTTGCCAGCGATGACAAACCTGAAAAGGAAACCGCCCGGGAGATGATGCGTATGACCGCTAAGATCAATAAAAAATATTTTCATGAGGCCATGAAAGAAGGCAACACTATTGCAAAAATCGCCTGTATCACCTGCCATAATGGTAAAACTGAACCAGCGAAATAAAAAATATGCGCCCTAATTAGGGCGTTATATCAATAAAAAGCAAAAAGCCTGATTTTGATCAGGCTTTTTGTTTTACTAGGTGGCTTAATATTTATTAAATCATGTATTAGCCAGAAATGATTATGATTTTATAAAAAGATAGATAGTTTTAGTCAATAAAATTAGAGACATTTTAAGCTAAATGGTTTTACATCAAAATGAACCAGGTCCCCAATAACCGGTAAACCCTGTAACTCTATAACCAGAACTATTATCTTGAGTTAACGTACCATAAGAATAATATTTATCTCTTATAAATCTTCCTAAGTCATAAGATGTAACACCATTCGGAATTAGTAATGGAACTTCATTGAAAACTTCTTCTGATCCAACATTCGTATTTAAGACAAAATTCCCAGTCGTTGTGTAAGGAATCGTTAAGTTTGCATCTTGGTAAAATTCTGCAACCACCCCCCATTCACTTTTTTCCCAATCATCATAGGTCCCATAGCCTGACTCCATACTAATTAACGTCATAACTTCTTTAACATAAATATTTTTTCGAAGGGAATAAAGGCTTTTCAATGCTAATATATCATCTAACGTAAATGGGCGATCTACATTATTAGAACAAGCCAGCATCCATGAGCCAGCATTTGGAGAAGCCGTAGTACCGGGGATATATATAGCTCCAGTTGAAGTAGAGCCTTCGTGCCCCCCTGTATTACAACTAAAACTTCGATTCATATAATCATTATGTCTAAAGCCTATACAGTGTCCTAGCTCATGAGCAAACGTACTTATGGCATCAGCTCTATTATTCGAAGAATTATAGTAATCAGTATTTACTAAGATTTCATCGTAAGGGTCTCCGGTACCATACGGAAAACCAGCACTCATCAAATAAGATTTATTGGAAACTGATGATATCGATATATCACTAGCTGAAGCATTCGTTGTCCTAGTAAATATAATGCTGAGGTCGAGCGCATTGTATCGCTGGAGAGCTTGATCTAAAGCATTTTGCAAATAAGCACCAAATGCTGGATCTATAAATACCTGTATATTTCTTTGATAACTCCAAGATGTGATCAGTTGATTAATACTCCTATAATGACTGATAGGGTCTTTTGTTTGTAATTTAATATTTGCATTTTTTAAGCTTAGGGGAATCTTTATAGCCGTGGATTTATTTAGTCCGTTTATAGCAGTATCAGGTATAAAAATATCATACTCAACCATATAACCATTTTCAACTCTACTTAATCCTTCACTAGTATCGAAGCCTGCTGCTTTTAGCTTCTGAATAATGTCTCCTGTGAGTTCAGTTTTATTCTCAACTATTATCTGATCTTTTTTACAACTAAAAATTGTAATAATTAAGAACAGCACGTAATAGATTTTTTTCATGTTTAATTGTTTTAAAAATCAATTCATATTAATTGATGTTAAATGGTAAAACAGTAAAGTTCTTCTGGAAAAGCACGAAAGTTTGGTTATGGAATTTAATTAGATCAGGAGAGATAAACCGCTTAAAGCAGACGATAATCTAATCAGTGAAAAGAATATTTCAAAGAGAGCGTGCATTTCATCATTTTTTTGTTTTCCATTCTAAAGATACAGATTTACTATTAAGAAATTGTTATATGAAATGAGATAATTATTATTATCCTCACTGGTATCGAAACCTGCTGCCATTAATTTTTGGATAATATCTGCAGATATTTCTGTTCTATTTTCAATTTTAATTTCATCTTTTCTACAAGCACTAAAAAATATAGTGATCAAAAAGAAAGCATAATAGATTTTTTTTATGTTAAATGTTTTAAGTTTTGAAATATATTAATAACAATTAAATCTATTTATGAAAACGCTAGTTTAAATGTGGGATGTACAATTAGAATTTAGAGGAGCTCATTGCCTAAACAATAATTATATTCTAATGGCGAAACGGGGAATGTTTCATAACGGAGAGAGCGTTTTTCATAATAGTTTTTGTTTTCCGTTTAAAAATAACCACAAACTACTAAAACAGTTATTTTTTTTGCATCAAGTAGTTAGTTTATTACACAAAATCATGAAAAATAACACAAAACAAGAAACAAGAAAGCGCCGATCAAACGATCGGCGCTTTTATAATATGCGCTATTAAGTATTAGTTAAAGTTATAACGAACTCCAAACTGCATGTAATATGTTGAAGAAATAGTTTGAGATGTACCAAATGTTTCTTTAGTGATATCTCCTTGACTATTATTAAGTCTGAATGTTGGCTTTGTAGTATCATTAACAGCACCAGCATTTTGTGGAACTAATATAGACGAGCTATTAACGAAGTTTACATTACCCCATTTACGGTTTAACAAGTTACCTACATTGAAGATATCTACTGTAAATTGGAAAGAATTTTTAGTATTACCAAAATTCTTGAAAACCTCTTGGGTTAATCTAAAGTCAAACTGATTTCTCCACGGAGAGGTTGCAGCATTACGTTGTGCAAATTCACCTCTGTGTTTACTTAAATAGGCATCTTGCTGAATATAAGCTTCGAAAATATCTGCCTGCTGTTGAGCGCTATAAGCTCCTTTATAGTTTGTTGTTCCAGCAGGAATAGCAACGAATGAAGCAGCAGTCATTTCTCCTGGTTTAGGAATATAAATTAAATCATTTCCTGCTTGACCATCGCGATTAAAATCAGTGCTGTAAGTATATGAGAATCTACCTTGCTGTGTTCCTTCATAAAATAGCGAGAACGAAGTTGCTAAATTCCCAAAATACTCTTTTCTATAAGAAATATTTGCGATAACACGATCAGGGTTTAAATTTTGAGAATAACTCAATGTTGGTTTATTCGGATTACCTGCTGTTGCAGGAATTGACCATAAGTTTAATAATTGATCTCCACCGCCATCACCATAATTACGTTGATCAGATCTGGTATAAGCGATCATCGCCGATAACCCGCTCTGAAATTGCTTAGTTAATTGAGCAGTAGCCAGCCAGTTATAACCGCCTTTTGAATTGGTCATCTGAATTACATTAAAGCCAGAAGAGCTGGTTGTAGCAGCAGTTGATGCTACAGCACCGCCACTAGTTAACGAAACATATTGTCTGGCAAATGCTCCCGCAGAAGTTGTAGGTAATTGACCACCGGAAGGAAACATTAACCTGTTATCACCATAACCATTGATATTTAAAGCTGTTGGGTTTACTAAGTTTATATTTTGTGCTACTGCAACGTTTAAATCACGTCCATAGATACCTTCCAAGGTTCCAACAATCCCCCAAGGTAACTTAATATCAAAAGCTAAACTTGATTTCCAGGTCTGTGGTAGTTTCAAATTAGGAGACATTACGCTAATGCTACTTGGAATTGAAGAACCAGCAGCGGGAGCCGCATTCAATAAATTTGGAGCTATGCTTGGATTAAAAAACGGAGTATTTGCTTGTCCTGAATAAGTTTGGGTATATTGTAATAAACCAGCGTCACCAGATTGAGATACAATCCATACAAACGGAATACGACCAGTAAAGATACCTGTGCCACCACGTACCTGGAACGAACGATTACCGAATACATTCCAATTAAAACCAAAACGCGGTGAATAAGAAATTCTATTTTCAGGTAAAACGCCAGTATCCACCTTCTGCCCTGCAAAACTTAAATTAGCAACCAAAGGATGTGTTCTAATTTCACTTACATCAGGATACGTAGCTTGTTCAACACGTAAGCCAGCTGTTAATTTTAATCGATCGGAAACAGTAAACTCATCCTGTAAATAGGCTGAATACTGATTAAATTTGAAACTTGGATAAGCTTGGGAACCATCAGCAGTTAGAGGATAAGTAACGGCATAGTTGGAAGGCTTCGCATTGTTTACAAAATCTGCCCAAGAATTAAATACATAATAACCTGTACCAAAACGCTGGAAACCATTTTTAGTGGTACTAAATTCTGCTTGTAATCCTAAACTAAGGTTATGTTTTCCTAAAGCAATACTTAAATCATCAGAATAGGTATAACCTTTGACATCTCTAAGGTTACCATAAGTAAACGGCTCGTATCCGAAAGTCGTTGCCACAGCTGGCCCATCTAATATATCAACCAATGGAAAAGGGCTGCTATCTGAAGTTCTTGGATCATTTTGATGAGAATAAGTTGCTCTCGCAACGTTCGTTACCCTGCTACCAAACGATGAAGTTAACTCCGCCACAGCAGAGTACAAGTTTGCCGCTTGATAATAGTTAGAATTGGCAAATGACAATGCAGTATTTGCAGCTCTGTTATTTGCACTCGAAAAAGTTACACCAGAACCAGTTGTTGAAGTACTTAAGGACGATGGAGATTGACTTTCAACTTGATTATATCGTACACTGAATCTCTGGCCTTTGGATATGTTCCAGTCTAAACGCGCAAACATTTTCTCATTATCACTGATATTAGAATATCCCTGATAAGGCCCTGTTGAATAACCATACCTTGATTGCAAATAAGAGGAAACCGTATTTAAGAAATCTACAGTTGGTTTGGCAACAAATGATGGAGTGTTTGCACCACCAAAAGCAAGTTGGGGCGTTGAGGCAATTTTATTAGTTCCTGGTTGAACAGTATGTTTTTTTTCGTAATTTACAAAAAAGAATAACTTGTCCTTAATGATTGGACCGCCGAAACTTGCACCATAATTTTTCTCATCAAGTTTTTGCAGAACAGGAATTCTATAAGTTTCTCCAATTCTTTTCCCCTGTTGTTCTTCCCCGCGCATGGTATAAAAAGCATTACCAGTAAAGGTATTAGTACCAGAACGAGTTACTGCTGTAACAGAACCTCCCGTAAAACCAGTTTGACGAACATCAAAAGGCGTTACATTAATTGAAATTTGCTCTAACGCATCGATTGAAATTGGAGAACCACCAGCAGGAATGTTCTGGCCAATACCAAACTGGTTGTTAAAGTTAGCACCGTCTACCGTAAAATTATTTGAACGGTAGTTACCGCCACCAATCGACGTACCATTTGCCTGTGGCGTTAAACGAGTTAAATCATTAACACTTCTACTAATGGTTGGTTGGCTTTGTATCTGTTGTTTGCTAATAACAGTGGAAGTACCATTTCTGCTCGAATTCATAATTGAATTAGCACTTTGACCAACAACTTTAACCTCCGCTAAGGTCGAACTATTATCGGTTAGCGTTAAATTTAAAACATAAGGCTCACCTAATTTTAAATAAACTTCAGTTTGTTTCTCTGGTCTGTAACCAACAAAACTAACTTCAATGGTATAAGGACCACCAACCCGCATTCCACCAATGGTAAAACGCCCGTCATTGTTTGTAGAAACCGAATAAACAGTCCCAGTTGGGGTATGTGTTGCTTTAACACTTGCACCAGGCAAAGCGCCTTTGGCATCCTTAATTGTTCCGGTCATTGATGATGTAGTCACCTGTGCATTTGCACCAAAAGCAATACCTACAAATGCAACAATAACCAGTACTAATCTTAAAAGTAAAGATTTCTTCATACTTTGATTTTTAATTTTTTTGTTGTTAATGATAATCAAAAGGGATTTTGTAGCTGCAAATGTCCTAATAAAATTTAACAGATTTTAACATTGAATGTTAAATAATTATTAAGTCGGTCATAATTTTTCAACATTTAACATATATGATAGCCATTACAACTTTCAGTTTATCAATACATTGATTGGAAAACTAAATTTTTTACAACAAAACCAATAGTGGCTTAATATTTCGACATGAAAATTAAATTAACATTGATATTTTTCTAATAATACATATCAACAAATATTTTTTAAGCAATAACATGGCTGTTATTCAACTTTTTATTCAGCTACCCAAATATAATTTTGTAAATCAGGGTGATTATATCTTTCGTTTTTAAAGAGAATGAGGCTAACAATATTCAACCATTGTAAATTTTAACTACTATCTGAATATTGGCTTAGTCAATTGACATTTTTTTTTTAGTTTTGGACGATGGTTAACGGAGTACCCTCATTCAATTTTTGGCAATATTAAAGTTTAAAGCCCGATTATCAAGTTGAAACAGACCTCTTAACTATACACATTATAAAAACTGAATATTAAGAAACAAATATCTTTAAACGGATCGGAAGCACAGGCCAAATTAATATCCATTATATCCCGGCAAACTCCCGTCTGAAGGATAAATAACAAAATAGAAAAAACAGATGAATTACGACGTTATTGTTTTAGGCAGCGGCCCTGGTGGTTATGTAGCTGCAATCAGAGCTTCTCAATTGGGACTAAAAGTGGCCATTGTTGAGCGTGAATCATTAGGTGGTATTTGTTTAAACTGGGGCTGTATCCCTACTAAAGCGCTTTTGAAAAGTGCTCAGGTTTTCGAATATATTAATCATGCTGCTGATTACGGAATTACTACTGCAGGTGCTACTGCAGATTTTGCTGCTGTGGTAAAACGTAGCCGTGGTGTGGCCGATGGCATGAGTAAAGGCGTTCAATTTTTAATGAAAAAAAATAAAATTGACGTGATTATGGGAACTGGTAAAGTAAAACCAGGAAACAAATTAGAAGTCAGAGGAGCTGATGGTTCTCAAAAAGAACTGAGTGCAAAAAATATCATCATTGCTACAGGTGCCCGTTCAAGAGAATTGCCTAACCTGAAACAGGATGGCAAAAAAATTATCGGTTACCGCCAGGCCATGGTACTCCCTGAATTACCAAAAAGCATGGTAGTAGTAGGTTCTGGCGCCATCGGTGTAGAGTTTGCTTATTTCTATGCTACCATGGGCACTAAAGTAACCATTGTGGAGTTTATGGAAAACGTTGTCCCTGTGGAAGACGAAGACGTTTCAAAACAATTGCTACGTAGCTTAAAGAAAACCGGTATCGAGGTAATGACCTCTGCAAGTGTGGAATCTGTTGATACCAGCGGCGCAGGATGCAAAGTTTCGGTTAAAACAGCTTCAGGCATGCAAACCATCGAAGCTGATATCGTGCTTTCGGCAGCTGGGATTGTAGCCAATATCGAAAACATTGGCCTGGAAGAAGTAGGTATCAAAACCGAAAAAGGCAAAATCGTTACCGATGAGTTTTACAACACTTCGGTAAAAGGTTATTATGCCATAGGTGACGTAGTTGGCGGACAAGCTTTAGCACACGTGGCTTCTGCAGAAGGCATTATCTGTGTAGAGAAAATTGCTGGTCAGCATGTGGAACCGTTAGATTACAACAATATCCCTGGATGTACTTATTGCACCCCTGAAATTGCTTCAGTAGGATATACCGAAAAAGCAGCTAAGGCAGCAGGTTATGAACTGAAAATCGGTAAATTTCCGTTTTCGGCATCAGGCAAGGCCAGTGCTGCAGGTGCCAAAGATGGTTTTATCAAATTAATTTTCGACGCAAAATACGGCGAGTTATTAGGCGCGCACATGATCGGTGCCAACGTTACCGAAATGATTGCCGAAATTGTGGTAGCACGTAAACTGGAAACCACCGGACACGAAATGATCAAATCTGTTCATCCTCACCCAACCATGAGCGAAGCCATTATGGAAGCTGCCGCTGATGCCTACGGAGAAGTGATCCACTTATAGTCTAAAGTCTGAAGTCCGGAGTCTATAGTCCGAAGTCTTCAGTCGAAATATATAAAAACCCTTTAGTTAATCCTAAAGGGTTTTCTTATTTTTAGCCAATCCGATCTTGATATTTACCAATAGCATCTTGATACCCGGTACTAAATACTTGATACTAAAAAAATGAAACTTCACACCATAAATACTGGTTTATTTAAGTTAGATGGTGGCGCCATGTTCGGTGTCGTACCTAAAGCCATCTGGCAAAAAACCAATCCTGCTGATGCAAACAATCTTTGCACCTGGGCCATGCGCTGCTTACTAATAGAAGAAGGCAATCAACTGATTTTAGTGGATACCGGAATTGGAAACAAACAGGACGAGAAATTTTTTAGCCATTATTGCCTGCATGGAAACGATTCCCTGGAAAAATCACTGGCACAGTTGGGTTTCGGAACAACAGATATTACCGATGTTTTCCTTACCCACCTTCACTTTGACCATGTTGGCGGGGCAATTATAAGAGCAGGTGAAAAATTGATACCAGCTTTTAAAAATGCCAGATATTGGAGCAACGAAAAGCACTGGAAATGGGCAGTTGAACCCAACGCAAGGGAAAAAGCCTCATTTTTAAAAGAAAACATCTTACCCATACAGCAAAGCGGACAGCTTAACTTCGTGGTTGAACGGGAAAATATAGAATGGCAAAAGGACATCAACATTAGTTTTGCTTACGGCCATACCGACGCCATGATGCTGCCTAAAATCAGTTATAAAGGCCGAACCATCGTGTATATGGCAGATCTTTTGCCATCAGTAGGTCACCTGCCCCTGCCTTATGTAATGGCCTACGACATGTTTCCTTTAAAAACATTAACAGAAAAGCAGGCGTTTTTGGAAGAAGCGGTCGACAATAATTACATACTTTTTCTTGAACATGACCCTATTAACGAGTGCTGCACCTTACAACGTACCGAAAAAGGAATACGTGTGGCAGAAACCTTTAACTTAAGCGACATTTAATGATCAGGCGCGCCAAACCAGAAGATGCAACGGAGGTTGTACCGCTTTTACTTCAAGCCATGGCTGAGCTTGCGCCAAAGCTAACCCAAACTCAGGATCAGAGCACCATTAACCGCATCTTTGAACATTTTTTTCAACAATCAGGCAATCAGTACAGCTACGAAAACACCTTGGTTTTTGAAGAAGCCGATAAAGTACTCGGCTCATTAACTGCTTATGATGGAGCAAAGCTACTTGAACTCAGAAAGCCATTTTTAATTTATCTGAGTCAGCCTGATATAACAGATAATCACCTGGATGCAGAGACTCAAAGCGGAGAATTTTATCTCGACAGCATCAGTGTAAATGTCAGTGCCCAGGGCAAAGGTATAGGCAAACAATTAATTAAAGCAGGCCTGGCCTGGGGAAAACAATCGGGGCATCAAACGATTGGCTTATTAGTTGAGCAAAATAATGCGCGGGCCTTGAAGCTCTACCAGCAAATGGGCTTTAAAATCCAAAATGAAAAGGAGTTTATGGGCGGCAGCTATAACCATATGGTATTTAACGTTAAATAGCAAAAAGTAGATTACATCAGAAATCGCCGTTTTCGGGCAACGAAGCAATTTTTAAGCATACGCGACTAGGGATCGTAATAAAGTTGTTTCGCAGGCTGAAAAACCTGCTTTTCATGACGACTTTTCTCAAGTATTAAAACCTCTTTCCTTCCTTCCTTTCTTCCTTCCTTCCTTCCTTCCCACCATACCTAAGCCCCATCCGCTAAACGCTAATTTTTTTCATAATTTATTTGTATTTAATCTAAATAATGCCAATTTTTGTAACCGATGGAAAAAGCGTGTATAGATATTAACCAGCTCGTTAACGTATTCTCAAATACCCACGGTTCAATTTATCAGTCAGATAAGTTAAATTGCTTTTATGTAGATTTCGGGGGGAAGTTTGCACGCTACAATTGCCTTACACTTCAAAAATTAAAAGCTGTTGTAGAACAGATTGATGTTGAAGCCCTCCTTTTAAATACTCAAAAAGCAGATTTTGAATTGGTTACCTTTAACGGCTGCGAACATATCTATTTATTAAGCGCCCTCGAAATCATTGCGTTAAAAGATTTACTGCAAGGCACATTTACCATGTTTAAGCTTAACCATATCATTAGCGACTGCCTTTACAGATTGGTTTACTAGTTTATTGTTGGTTCATTGACCATTGGTAACTCAATACGTTATAGTGAACTTATTTAAGTATCTGTCTGAAAAGATCTTGAGATCAACTCAGGATGACAATTGCACAGGAAACTGAAAACTGCTAACTGAAAATTTAGAAGTTACAAACCAACTCAATCCGCCATACTGAACTTGTTTCAGTATCTATCTAAAAAGATCCTGAGATAAACTCAGGATGACGATTGCATGAAAACTGAAAACTGCCAACTGAAAACTGCTAACATAGAAGTTACAAATCAACTCAATACGTCATACTGAACTTGTTTCAGTATCGATCTAAAAAGATCCTGAGATAAACTCAGGATGACGATTGTACAGGAAACTGAAAACCGCTAACCGAAAACTTAGAAGTTACAAACCAACTCAATCTGCCATTCTGAACTTATTTAAGTATCTGTCTGAAAAGATCCTGAGATAAACTCAGGATGACGATTGCATGAAAACTGTTAACCGAAAACTGCCAACTGGAAACTGGAAACTGCCAACTGAAAACCAATCTTATCCCATTGATCCTCAACCCCTATCCGTTTGGCGTTATCCATCCATTTTCCATCCTCCATTTCACATCTTACATCACCTACCCTCCTTATTTAAACTGATTACAAATAATTAATTATCAGCAATTTAGACTAATTTCATATTGCAAATAAATTAGAACCCAGAACAAATTCAGTTTACATTTGTATTGTTATTAAAGTACAGAAATATGAAAGATCTAATGCGTATCAAATGTTTAATATCTCAGGATATCGAAACATTATTAAATCAGCAAATTAAAAAAGAGGCTCACTCTTCATCATTATATTTATCCATGTCATCCTGGTGCGATCAAAATGGCTTCGATTATTCGGCAGATTATTTTCTAAAGCAATCTGAAGAAGAAAGGGTTCACCAGCTTAAATTATTTAAATATGTATTGGATATGGGCGGAAACGCCATCTCGCCGGAAGTTAGCGGAATCAAAACAGAATTCGCAAGTTTCAGGGAAGTTTTCGAAGATGCTTTGGAGGCAGAAATCGCAATTACCCAAAGTTTCAAAAACATTGCAGCCAGATGCCACAAAGAACAGGATTTCGTAACCATGGAATTTTTGAACTGGTTCCTGAAAGAGCAGCGTGAAGAAGAATACAAAGCACGCAGGGCCTTAGAATTGTTCGAGGTCATTGGCGAAGAAGGTACCGGAAGATGGGAAATTGATAAACACGTGAACAAAATTTCTTACTCAGAAGAATAACAACAACAAAACATATATTGAAAAGCTATCCTGAAAAGGGTAGCTTTTTTTTTCACTTAGAATCCCTGTGAAAGATCGTCATTGCGAGGAGGAACGACGAAGCAATCTTACAACGATTGCTAAAATCCATAGACATAAGGTTGTTTCGTCGGCTGAAAAAGCCTTCTCACAATGACGAATTTTCCTTGAGAACCCTCCATTTCACCTATTTCCGCCGGGATGATAACCCAATAAAAAGAAAAGCCCCGGTTTTCCGGAGCTTTCTTGGTTTTAGGTTGTTTGGTTTATGTTGATTATGAATAAGTCTTGAAGTTTTTATAAAAAAAGCGCCGTTGCCAGCGCTTTTTTTAAACCAAATATATAATAATAATTAACGAGCATTACAAAAGTACAAAATTCAATCACAATAACAAGTGTTTTTATTAAAAAATTTAAAAATAATCCAAAAAAAACTGAAAAAAATCTATTTATGCTTATAAAAAACTATAAAAATGAAATATAAGCTAAATATTAACACATAAAAACAATATTTTAACAATAAAAAACAGAAATAAATCGGATAATTAAATATAAACACTCCATAACAATGAATTATACAGAAAATAAAGTCAAAAAGAATAATAACTTACAAATTTTATGAGGCCATCTCATCAAAAACCGATGAAGTCACCAGATAACATCACAATATTAACAAGCTGTCAGGAAAAAAACATTTAAGGAAGATATCAAATCACTTTTAAAAAAACTGCAAACCGAAAACCGCAAACCGCTAACCGATACCAGTTTTTTTTCTAAATTTGCGCCTTTCACAAATAACAATATGATTAAGAGACAGCAAATTAAAGATTTATTAAAGTCGACAGCATTTGACACAGAAGTAACGGTTATGGGATGGGTAAGAACTTTCCGTAATAATCAGTTTATTGCCTTAAATGATGGATCTTGCATGGGCAATATCCAGGTAGTGATCGATTTTAATAATCTACCTGATGAGCTCTTGAAAAGAATCACAACCGGCGCAGCCATTTCTGCAACAGGCAAACTGATCGAATCGCTTGGTAAAGGTCAAACGGTTGAGATTAAAGCCACCAATATAGAAATCCTTGGCGATAGCGATCCTGAAAAATTCCCTTTACAGCCTAAAAAACACAGTTTAGAGTTTTTACGTGAAATTGCACATCTGCGTTTCCGCACCAACACCTTTAATGCAGTTTTTAAGGTGCGCCATGCTTTGGCTTTTGCCATCCACCAGTTTTACAACGAACGTGGCTTTGTTTACATGCACACGCCGGTAATTACAGCCAGTGATGCCGAAGGCGCGGGCGAAATGTTTAAAGTAACCACTCTCGATTTCGATAACCCGCCCCGTACTGAAGATGGTAAAGTAGATTTCTCGCAGGATTTCTTTGCCCGCGCCACCAACTTAACCGTATCGGGTCAGTTAGAGGGCGAACTGGCAGCCATGGCTTTTGGTAAAATTTACACGTTCGGTCCAACTTTCAGGGCTGAAAACTCAAATACCACACGCCATTTGGCCGAATTCTGGATGATTGAGCCTGAATTTGCTTTTGCCGACCTGGAAGACAATATGCAGCTTGCAGAAGACATGATGAAGTATGTCATAAAATATGCTCTGGATAACTGCAAAGAAGAATTGGAATTTTTAAATAACCGCTTAGCTGAAGAAGATAAACAAAAACCGCAGAACGAACGCAGTGAATTTAGCTTACTAGAAAAACTGGATTTCTGTTTAGCAAATGATTTTGAACGTTTAACCTATACAGAAGCGATCAGGATTTTAAAATCTTCTAAACCAAACCAGAAAAAACAATTTAAATACCTGATTGATGAATGGGGAGCCGACTTACAAAGCGAGCATGAGCGTTACCTGGTAGAAAAACACTTTAAAAAACCGGTAATTTTAACCGATTATCCTGCCGATATTAAATCTTTTTACATGCGCCAGAATGAACCGGATGCCGAAGGCAGACAAACAGTTGCCGCAATGGATATCTTATTCCCTGGCATTGGCGAAATGATCGGCGGATCACAACGTGAAGAGCGTTTAGACCGCTTAACGCAACGCATGGAAGCTTTAAATATTCCGCAGGATGAATTGTGGTGGTACTTAGATACCCGTCGTTTCGGGTCCGCACCACACGCAGGTTTCGGTTTAGGCTTTGAACGTTTGGTATTGTTCGTAACCGGAATGACCAACATCCGCGATGTAATCGCTTTCCCAAGATTCCCGAAAAACGCGGAGTTTTAGCCTTAGGGTTTAGGGTTTAGTTAGGGTTTAGGGTTTAGGGAAGAACAAATAGCCATTATCAAAGAAGTCAAGTTTTAAAAACTTGACTTCTTTTTTTATTAATGCATTATTTTGATTGCAATAAGAGGTAGTGAATTCAATCATATTGCACTTGTTTCAGTATTTACCTTACCATAAAGATCCTGAACTGAACTACCATTGACAGACTTCAAAAAGGTCGTTATTGCGAAGTAGAATCCGGAAGTTTCAAGAAAGTAATCTACGCTGTTAGTGGTCCTTGCTATAAAGATTGCTTCGTCGGCTGAAAAAGCCTTCTCGCAATAACGATCTCTCGGGGAGATTTGTTTCCGAAACTTTACTGTCATTTAAATTGATTTTTATTCAATAAAAATACCTTCTCAAACTAAAGAACATTTATGTATACCTAAAGGATATATCGCTGATGTTTTGAACGGTTTTGGTAGCTCAGACCGGCAACATTTAAGTATATCTACACAATATTGCCTTTGGAAAACTTATCTCCTGACCGTCCCAGCGGGACGATTCATCGGTAGCCAATTGTAAAATTGGCGTTTTCGTTCCGTAGGAACGTTTGGTGATTTTAACATTTATTCTTTCCCTGTTTTTGCTACCTAAACCTGATCCGATAACCATCGGATGGCGCGAAAGCCCGAAGCGAGGAACGAGTGAGGCTTGTAGCAAAAAGCAGGGCTGGGCTAACCTAGATGTTACTGCACCTGCTTTTCTAAAAAATAGCCAAAAAGAACAAAGAGGTCATGTTTTTGAAAACCGTGACCTCTTTTTTAATCTAAAAAGACTTCGAAAATACTATCTTCCATCCTCATGTACGGTATCCCCGTACGGATTAGCATGCGAATAATCTACTGCAGATACTTTATAATCGGTTGGGGCAAAACTTTTTGAAGTACTTAGCGCCATGCCTAATTCGTAACGGGTTGGATATGGGGTTTGCAATAAACTACCCGCCGGTATATACGGAAAGGTTTCTAAATAACTCTGCATCACACTCGGACTCACCCTTCTGTTGATATAGGCCCGGGTTAACTGATGCGTTTCCCGTAAACCCGCAGCCCCAAGCAATTCTACCGCACTGGCCACCGTCAGGTTATGGAAGTTTTTAACACGAACGGTTTTATCTTCCACCACCAAACCTTTCATTAAACTCGGATCCTGCGTAGCCACCCCTGTTGGGCAGGTGTTGCTGTTACACTCCAAAGCCTGGATACAGCCCAAAGCAAACATCATTCCGCGTGCGGCATTACACATATCAGCACCGAGGGCAATATTCTTAACCAGATCGAAACCGGTGGCCACTTTACCCGAAGCGATAATTTTGATGTGTTTTTTCAGATCAAAACCATTTAAAACATCATACACAAAGGCAACCCCTTCGCGCAATGGCATACCTACCGAGTTCGAAAACTCCTGTGGTGCAGCACCTGTTCCACCCTCGCCCCCATCAACGGTAATAAAATCTGGATAAATCCCGGTTTCTACCATGGCTTTACAAATGGCATAAAATTCGCTTTTACGGCCAATACACAATTTAAACCCCACGGGTTTACCGCCCGATAAATCACGCAATTTTTTCACAAATTCCAATAAACCGATAGGCGTATTAAAAGCCGAATGTGCCGGTGGCGACAATACATCTTTACCTTCGGGCACCAAACGGATCCTCGCCACCTCCGGTGTTACTTTCTTGGCTGGCAACATCCCCCCATGACCAGGTTTTGCCCCTTGCGAAAGCTTAATCTCAATCATTTTAACCTGATCAGCCTGTGCCCGTTCGGCATAAGCGTCGTAATTAAAAGTACCATCCGCATTGCGGCAACCGAAATAACCCGTACCAATCTGCCAGATTAAATCGCCGCCCGGCTGACGGTGGTAATCGCTGATCCCGCCTTCGCCCGTATTGTGGGCGAAATTGCCTAGTTTGGCACCGCCGTTTAAAGCGAGAATGGCGTTCTGACTCAATGAACCAAAGCTCATGGCCGAGATATTATAAATACTGGCAGAATAAGGTTTCTTACAATCCGGGCCACCAACGGTAACACGGGGATCTAAATTCAATTCATGATGCGAAATGGCAGCAATGCTATGGCTTAACCACTCATAACCGTTTTCGTACACATTTAACTGTGTACCGAATGGAATCGTATCGTTATCGGTTTTGGCACGCTGGTAAATCAGCGAACGGCTTAACCGGTTATATGGAGTACCATTGGTGTCACTTTCCACGAAATATTGATACACTTTCGGTCTCAACTCTTCCATAAAATACCTCAAACGCCCAAATACAGGGTAATTCCTCACGATACTATGTTTAGGCTGATACAAATCGTAGATACCAAGCAGTACAAACGGACCTGTAAAAATGAATGTCCACCATAAAAAAGGATGGTAAAGGCCCAGCATGATGGTCAGGGCGATTAAAAATGCGGCAATCGCGACGAAAGCTTTTCTCATGTTTTTATTGTTAAGTATGATATCTGCACTGTAGAACGATAAGTTTGTTATCTTCTACCTTATAAACAAGTCTGTGTTCTAAATTAATCCTCCTAGACCACCAGCCAGAATATTGATGTTTCAGTGGCTCGGGCTTCCCGGTTCCTTCGAAATGTGTTCGTTCGATTTCTTTTATCAGGGCATTTATTTTTTTGAGAACCGATTTATCAACCAATTGCCAATAGAGATAATCCTCCCATGCACCATCCGGGAACAATTTAATCATGATCCAAAAGATCTTGTTCTTTTGCTAAACCGTTTTCATAATCCTTTAACCCCTGCTCCAGCCTCATTGCATTTTTCGGACTTTTTAAAAGATAAAAGGTTTCTAGCATACTATCATAATCTGCCTTAGATAAAACAACTACATCTTCTCCTTTCGCCCGCGTAACAAATAATGGAGTATGATTAGAAAAAACCTTATCTAAATAAGACTTTAGACTTTGCCTGAATGAGGTATAATTTGTGATTTCCATGATTTTAGATAATAATCTTCAAAATTAAAGATAATAAAAAACCTGTACAATTACTTGTACATATTTAGAATCTTTATGGTTAATGTTATTTAAACAACAAACGTTTTAATTTGTTATTTTTACGCTATGCTTATTAAGATTTATCCGGAAAACCCCAACCAAAGGGCTATAGAACAGGTTGTTGAAGTATTAAAAAAAGGAGGCCTGATTATCTATCCAACCGATACGATATATGGTTTGGGCTGCGATATCACCAATCCGAAAGCGATCGAGAAAATCTGCAGGATACGTGGAATAAAACCAGAAAAGGCAAATTTTTCGTTTATCTGTCACGATTTAAAACACATTTCTGATTATATTAAACCCATTGACAATACTACTTTCAGGGTATTAAAGAAAGCACTTCCAGGGCCTTTTACCTTTATTTTCAATGCCAATAACAATGTACCCAAACTATTAAGTTCCAATAAAAAAACGGTGGGTATACGGGTGCCCGATAATAACATTGCCCGTTGTATTGTAAAAGAATTGGGCAACCCCATCCTGTCTACCTCGATAAAAGATGATGATGATGTGATCGAGTATTCTACCGATCCTGAATTGATCCATGAGAAATATGAAGACCTGGTTGATCTGGTTATCGACGGTGGTTATGGCGATAATGAAGCTTCTACCGTAATCGATTGCACCACAGGTGAATTTGAAATCATTCGTGAGGGTAAGGGAAATATTGAGGAGTATTTGTAAAAGCTTTCCGGTACAATAAAAAAGATAAATTGGTTTGCTTTTCTTGAAAGTGAACGATTCGGTTCCATATGGCGGCCTCCTGCCCTGCTTTACACTTCAAGTCCTCACTCGTGCCTCGCTCCGGGCTTTCCGTTTCAATCAGGCTTAATAACAAAGTTGGCAACCTATAAGTCACATATTACTGTACCCTGCAATATGCTCCATGTGATCTGTACCCTGCTATCCTGCCTTAAGGAAAGGAGCTCCCCTCATAGTTTCAATGCAATTCCAAAGATCTCTCCACTGCGGTCGAGATGACGATACATGGTGTCCACTCATAGTTACATAGGGACTAGTCTAAGGATGCCTTTCTTTGCACCATCCTAACCGGCCTCGCAGATTTTCGCCGGAAAAAGCACGGAAAGCTTTGCACCTCCTTTCATACTCCCACAGCCCAAGGCAGGATCAAAGCGAGCGCGGTGGAATAAAGCAAGGGCTAAGAGCCTTGATGCTGCCGCTATAAAGATTTCCGTAGGTTTTTACAAGAATTGCGTAGCAATCTTTTATAACGATAAAAACAACATGATCTTATAAAAAACAGATGCAAGCCTTTCAGTTATGCCTTTGTGTTTGTTGTTTTTAATGGCAGGCATGCTTTCGCTGTGCTCAGGTTTGTTACTTTTTTATCAAGAAAAAGGTAAGAGCCCATCGGCGGCGGTGAGCCGAGGCAAGCCCGAGCAAAGGGCAAAACCTCCCCAACCCCTCCCGCAGGAGGGGAGCTCCCCTTTAATTTTAAAGAATGATCCGTCATCCTCGCGCAGGCGGGGATCTTAATGCAACGTCTAACAGATTTTAAAGCAAATTTAGATTGATGTTAAAACGAAAAGCCGTGGATCGGAAGAA
>Ga0182006_1000165_pt1 | contig 70092 bp, 56 predicted proteins | sample Sormic07211104_1_FD_123022 | JGI IMG/M metagenome (GOLD analysis project Ga0182006, IMG submission 123022) | Rhizosphere microbial communities from Sorghum bicolor, Mead, Nebraska, USA - 072115-104_1 MetaG | ecosystem: Host-associated > Plants > Roots > Rhizosphere | place: USA: Nebraska...
CCATGAATTCACTTCGTTGGTGCTGGCCCTGCTGCAAGTCGGTGGCCACCCGTCGAAGGCCAGCGCTGAAGTCATTGAACAGATCCGTTCGCTCAAAGGTGAGTTCAACTTCGAGACTTACTTCTCGCTGTCCTGCCAGAACTGCCCGGATGTGGTCCAGGCCCTGAACCTGATGGCAGTGCTCAACCCGAATATCCGCCACGTTGCTATCGACGGTGCGCTGTTTCAGGCTGAAGTCGATGAGCGTCAGATCATGGCGGTGCCCAGCGTTTACCTCAACGGGGTCAACTTTGGCCAGGGCCGTATGGGGCTGGAAGAAATCCTCGCCAAGCTCGACACCAGCGGCGCCGAAAAAGCCGCTGAGAAAATCAGCGCTAAAGACGCCTTTGATGTGCTGGTGGTCGGCGGTGGCCCAGCGGGCTCCTCGGCGGCTATCTATGCTGCGCGTAAAGGCATTCGCACCGGTGTTGCCGCCGAGCGTTTCGGTGGTCAGGTGTTGGACACCATGTCCATCGAAAACTTTATCTCGGTACAGGAAACCGAAGGGCCGAAACTGGCCAGTGCTTTGGAAGCCCATGTGCGTCAGTACGACGTGGACATCATGAACCTGCAGCGCGCCAGCAGCCTGATCCCGGCAAAAAATGCCGGCGAACTGCACGAGATCCGCTTCGAAAGCGGCGCGACCCTCAAGTCCAAGACCGTGATTCTGGCCACCGGTGCACGCTGGCGCGAAATGGGTGTGCCGGGCGAGCAGGAATACAAGGCCAAGGGCGTGTGTTTCTGCCCGCACTGCGACGGCCCGCTGTTCAAGGGCAAGCGTGTGGCAGTGATCGGCGGCGGCAACTCCGGCGTCGAAGCGGCCATCGATCTGGCGGGTATTGTCAGCCACGTTACGCTGCTGGAATTCGACAGCAAGTTGCGCGCCGATGCAGTCCTGCAGCGCAAGCTGTACAGCCTGCCGAATGTGGACGTGATCACCAGTGCGTTGACCAGCGAAGTGAAAGGCGATGGGCAGAAAGTCACCGGCCTGGCGTACAAAGATCGCGACAGCGGCGAGTTCAAGACCCTCGACCTGGAAGGTATCTTCGTACAGATCGGCCTGCTGCCCAACACCGATTGGCTCAAAGGCACGGTGGAGCTGACGCCGCGTGGCGAGATCATCGTCGATGCCCGTGGCGAGACCTCACTGCCTGGCGTGTTTGCCGCCGGCGACGTCACTACTGTGCCGTATAAGCAGATCGTGATCGCCGTGGGCGAGGGCGCCAAGGCTTCCTTGAGCGCATTCGACCACCTGATCCGCACCTCCGCGCCAGCATAAATACAGGCCCGGAAATGCAAAACCCCATGAGCGATCATGGGGTTTTTTTTCGTTTACATCGGTGCGGGTTGAATAATCTCGACCCAGTAACCGTCCGGGTCTTTGATAAATGCCAGGCTTTTCATGCGGCCATCGGTCAGACGTTTCTGGAAGTCACAGCCCAGGGCTTCGAAACGCTCGCAGGCGGCAACGATATCCGGTACCGAGATGCAGATATGGCCAAAACCACGCGGATCAGTGTTGCCGTTATGGTAGGCAAAGTCCGCATCGTTTTCGGTGCCGTGGTTGTGGGTCAGTTCCAAGATGCCGGGAATCGACTTCATCCACTGAGTACGCTTGGCCGCGTCGGCCGGGATCTGGGATTTATCCACCAGCGCCAGGAAGTACAGGCTGAATTCAGCTTCCGGGAAGTCGCGCTTTTCAACCAGGGAGAACCCCAGGACGCGGGTGTAGAAATCCAGCGAGCGGGTGATGTCCTTGACCCGCAGCATAGTGTGGTTGAACACGAAGTTCGTGGTGGCGGTATCAGGCTGGGCGGTGACGCCCGGGAAAGTGTTCAGTTCGTGCAGGCTCATGGGCCCTCCAGAAAAAAATGGGGCAAACGCGACTCCAGCGTGGAGTGCTCCCTTGGCTTGCGGCAAGCATTTATGCAGCCGAGCCATGATACGCAAGGCCCGTCCGCCACGCCAAATGAAAAAGCCCGCGTAGGCCTTGCGACTGGCAGGTGGCGGGCCTCACACTTTGCCGCTGGTCCCTGGGGTGTTTTCGCAATGATCGACTGTCGTAAACCGTTGTTGAGTTCTGTGTGTCTACTGCTGGCCAGTCCCTGGGTATTGGCTGGCGAGCCGGAAGTTCATTGGCCCAGCGGCTGGCAAATCGAAGCGCTGGCGCCCGAGGGCGATGCTCCCGTCAGCGCTCAGGCCGTATCCCGACAGCGAGCGATCAAGAATGACGAGAATGGCCAGACTTTGATGGTCATGGAACTGACCGCTACGCCGATTGAGGCGGGGCATAAAGTTAATCTTCAAGGCGTTCTGCTGGAAATGCGTAAGTCTATTCAAAAAGACTTTGCCCAAGGCGGCTATCAAAGCGTGTGCACCAAGATGCACCCTTCGACATTGAGCCGCCTCGACGCACTGGAAACTACTTGCGTGATCACCGAGAACGGGCGGCATGTGCTATCACAAACATTGGTGGGTGCGGTCGATACTGATAAGGCGTATGTATTTTCATACGCCGGTCAGGCACAAGCCTATGACGCCAGCAAGAATGAAGTCAGTTCGGTGCGTGACAGCCTGAAACTTTAGAGCAATCGCGACGATCGATTTTGAACGAAATGAACTTTTATTTAAGTTCACTTGCGAACCGTTGAATAACAAAAGCCCCGCATGTGCGGGGCTTTTTATTAGTGCGTGTGGATCACTTGCGCAGCCAGGATTCAACGGTTTCCGCACCGTGCTCTTCTTTCCAGGCTTTGAGGCCACGGTGGTTGCCACCTTTGGTTTCGATCAGTTCACCGGTATGCGGGTTCTGGTAAACCTTGACCACGCGTGCGCGGCGCTGCTTAGGCGCGGAGGTGACCGCGCTGGCCTTGCTCAGGCTAGGATCCAGGATCGCGATGATATCGCGCAGGCTCTTGCCATAGGTCTTCATCAGCCCTTGGAGTTTTTCTTCGAATTCGATTTCTTTCTTCAAGCTAGCGTCGTTCTTCAAGGACTCCAGCTGGGCCAGCTGCTCTTGAAGGGCTCTTTCTGCTGCGCGAAATTCGGCGAGTTTGGACAAAATAGGTACTCCAATAGTGTAGTTGGCTGATATCAACTGTAAAAAAGCTGCAAGCCAAGCGCTTTAAGGCGACTCTAAGAAGAAGCCTCCTGCGAGTTCTGCACAGGCAAGAAAAATTGTAGTAGTTAATTCGTCACGAGTAAATCATGTCTTTTGTCCCATTAACATTATTTGCGCATTGCTAGTGCATGGCTATTCAATGGCTGGCCAGGGATTTAATGAATTCATCACAGGGTAAAGGTCTGCCGAACAGGTAGCCTTGAAGATAGTCCACCCCGCGAGCGGCCAGGTATTCACACTGCTGCGCTGTTTCTACCCCCTCGGCGACAATGCCCAAATCGAGCTTGCCGGATAACTCTATGATGCTGTCCAGAATATGGCTGGAGAGTGCATCCACGCCGATCATGGCGACAAAACTCTGATCGATCTTCAAGTAGTCCACATTGAAATTGCGCAAATAACCCAGGCTGGAGTGGCCGGTGCCGAAGTCATCGATGGCGATCATCACCCCAAGCGCATGCAAGGCATCGAACAGACGTCGCGTGACGTCCGTGGGTTCGATCAATTCGCGTTCGGTGAGCTCCAGCACCAGAATCACCTGGCCAGGTGCAAACGCGGCGAGGAATTCGCGGCAGTCGTCCACCAGTTGCAAGTCCTGACAGTGGCGCGCGGTGATGTTCACACCGATATGAAACCCCGGCGCAAAGCGTGAGGCATGGGGCGCCAGTTGAGCGGCGGTCTGACGGAGCAGGGCGCGGGTCATGGGCACGATCAGGCCGCTATCCTCGGCCAGCGGAATGAATAGGTCCGGCCGAACCAAGCCCTCCTTGGGGTGCTGCCAGCGCATCAGCACTTCACAGCCGGCCCATTCACGGGTGTCGCCGCGCACCACGGGTTGGAAAAAAGCAATGAACTCATTGGCGCCCAGTGCCCGTTGCAGCTCATGGGTCGGCGCCGACGAGCGCTTTTGCAGCCAATGGGCGAGCAGCCCTGCCAGCACGCCAAAAAACACCACCAGGCTCAATAGCGCAGGATAGCGAGCCTGCATATATCGCCACACCTCGCCGGCCGGCATGCCTGCTTCGACGCTGTAGCGATAGCGTTCCGACGCCAGGTGGTGATGAGCCACCGCAAATACCGGTGGCAGTGTCTCGTGGACCCGGCCTTGATCGTCGAGCCAGTGCGGCCCGACCTGCAGGATCAATTGCGCATACCGGCTGATCAGGCGCAGCGCGTTGGTCAGGTGGTAACCGTCTATGGAGGCGAACGCGGCCTTGTCGCCGTCAACCAGGCGGTAGACCAGCAGCGCCGTATCCGGTGTGACCGGGTTGCCATTCATCAACCACAGGCGCCCGTCCACGTAATCGTCCGGGTTGACGGGCGAGGCGTAATCGCCGCCGAACAGCGAAGTGCAATAGATGTTCTTTTGCCAGGACAGGGTGGTCGCCCGCACGAACGGCCGGCGTGTCACCTGCTCGCGCAACGCCAGTTGGGTAGCGCTGTCGCACGGTTGTCCGGCCAATGGCAGGAGCGCCTGGGCGGCGAGGGCGGTGTTGTCGAGCATCAGGTCGAACTGGCGCACGGCTTCCTGGGCGGTCTGCGCGGTACTCTGCTCCAGGGTGCGTTCGGCCTGCCAATGCAGAATAAGCACGCCCAGCAGTATCGGCAGCAGCGTGCACAACAGGCTGATGGCATAGCGGGTGATCGGCTTTGAAGGGCCTTGGACACTGAGGGGCATGGGGTCTGAAACCTATTGCGCAGAGAGCGTGACCGGCGTAGCGGTCAGGGATGCTCCGATGATAGATGGCTCGGTTCGAATATGCTCGCGTGATCCGGGTTTTGTGCGTACGCGACCAGAGCTGGGCGGCGTGGTGATTCTGTCGGGTTTCTGCCTGTGCAACAAACTCCTTGCACGCGCCAGGGCAATGGGGATTTGATAAGAGTACGGACAAACCAGGTTACGCTGTGTAGAATCGATTTACGCATACAAGAATATGACTTGCGCTCACGCAAGCCTAAAGCCGTCAGAGACTGATGTAACCATGAAGCGACTCGGCTCCCCCCTCATCTTTGGTGACTTCCTCGCCCGCAGCGTGCGAGGCCTGTCCTGCGCGCCACCCCTGCACCTCATCCTTGCTGGCAATTGATTTTTCTTTAATCAGACTCTTTATTTCAAAGAGCAGGATGAGGCACCGAACATGACCGACCAACACGCAAACCCAATGGGCCTGATGGGCTTTGAGTTCATCGAATTCGCATCGCCGACGCCCGGCACCCTGGAGCCGATCTTCGAGATCATGGGGTTCAGCAAAGTCGCCACACACCGCTCCAAGAATGTGCACTTGTATCGCCAGGGCGAGATCAATCTGATCCTCAACAATGAGCCCAACAGTATCGCCTCCTACTTTGCCGCAGAGCACGGCCCGTCGGTGTGCGGCATGGCGTTCCGCGTCAAGGACTCCCAAAAAGCCTACAACCGCGCACTGGAACTGGGCGCGCAGCCGATCCATATCGAAACCGGCCCGATGGAGCTTAACCTGCCGGCGATCAAAGGCATCGGCGGCGCGCCGCTGTACCTGATCGATCGTTTCGGTGAAGGCAGTTCGATCTACGACATCGATTTCGTCTTTCTCGACGGCGTGGACCGCAACCCGCAAGGCGCCGGTCTCAAGGTTATCGACCACCTGACCCACAACGTCTACCGCGGGCGCATGGTGTACTGGGCCAACTTCTACGAGAAGCTGTTCAACTTCCGTGAGGCGCGTTATTTCGACATCAAAGGCGAATACACCGGCCTGACCTCCAAGGCCATGAGCGCTCCGGACGGTATGATCCGCATCCCGCTGAACGAAGAATCGTCCAAGGGCGCCGGGCAGATCGAAGAGTTCCTCATGCAGTTTAACGGCGAGGGCATCCAGCATGTGGCGTTCCTCACCGATGACCTGGTCAAGACGTGGGATGCGTTGAAGAAAATCGGTATGCGCTTTATGACCGCGCCACCGGACACCTACTACGAAATGCTCGAAGGTCGCTTGCCGAACCACGGCGAGCCGGTGGACCAATTGCAGGCCCGTGGCATCCTGTTGGACGGTTCTTCGATCGAGGGCGACAAGCGTCTGCTGTTGCAGATTTTCTCGGAAACCCTGATGGGCCCGGTGTTCTTCGAGTTTATTCAACGCAAGGGTGACGACGGTTTCGGCGAAGGCAACTTCAAAGCCTTGTTCGAATCCATCGAGCGTGATCAGGTTCGGCGCGGTGTGTTGACCACCGACTGAATCCACGCGTAGAAAAAAGCCCGACCAGAGTTGACCCTGGTCGGGCTTTTTAGCGCCTGCGTCTTACGCCTGGCGCTGGCGTACCAAATGCTTGAACCCTTCAAACACCAGCACCATGACCGCGATCCAGATCGGAACGTAGGTCAGCCATTGGCCCGCCTTGATCCCTTCGCCCAGCAGCAGCGCCACTACCAGCAACAGCACCGGCTCGACATAACTGAGCAGGCCGAACAGGCTGAAAGCCAGCAAGCGACTGGCGATGATGTAGCTCACCAGTGCCGAGGCGCTGATCAGGCCGAGGATCGGAATCAGCGCATAGAGTTTCGGTTGCGCATCCATCACTGCAAAGCCCTGTTCGCCGCTCTGCACAAACCACCAGGCCACGGGCAGCATCAGTGCCATGTCCAGCCACAGGCCGCCCAAATGATCGGTCTTGAGGTATTTGCGCGCGATGAAGTACAGCGGGTAACCGATGATCACTACCAACGTCGCCCAGGAGAAACCACCGGCCTGGTACAGCTCGTTCAGCACGCCGAGCGCTGCAAAAAACACCGCGATCTTTTGCAGATAGGACAATTGTTCGCCCCATACCAGGCGCCCCGTCAGCACCATGGTCAGCGGCAGCAGGAAATAACCCACCGACACATCCAGGCTGCGGCCATTGAGAGGCGCCCACATGAATAGCCACAATTGCACACCCAGCAGGGCCGACGACACCACCACGCCAGCGATCAAACGCGGCTCGGCCGCCAACCTGCGCAGCAGTTCCTGTACTTGCCGCCATTCGCCGCTGACCACCATGAACACTGTCATGCACGGCACGGTCAACAACATGCGCCAGCCGAAAATCTCCAGGCCGCTCAATGGTGTGAGCAAGGACGTGAAGTAATACATCACGGCAAACAACACCGAGGCCAACACCGATAACGCCACACCTTTAGACACGCTGTCCTCGCCAAAACCGATTCAATCAAAAGAAGAGCAGATTATGGTGCTTTCGGCGTGCTACGGGTGCTCTGTTTTGGGGCAAATCGCACAAAAGTTTGCCGCGCTGCACTTCCCGAGCGCTTACAGCGGCGTTCGCCCCGACACGAAATGGCCCACATCGTTGAATCCCGGTGTGGACGAATGCCCCGGCGTCACCAGCGAATCGATGAACGCCTCGTCTTCCGCCGTAATCTTCACCTGCAGCGCGCCGGTGTAGGCGTCCCATTGCGCCTCCGTGCGCGGCCCAACGATAGCTGAACTCACCGCGGCGTTATTGAGCACCCAGGCGATGGCGAATTCCACCATGCCCACGCCGCGCCCTTGGGTGTACTGCTGGATCTGCTGGGCGATGCGCAGCGACTCCACGCGCCATTCGGTTTCCAGGATGCGCTTGTCCTGGCGCGCGGCACGGCTGCCGGCCTCAGGGGTAACGTCCGGCGCGTACTTGCCGCTGAGCACACCGCGCGCCAGCGGGCTGTAGGGCACCACACCGAGGCCATAGGCGGCGGCAGCGGTAATCTGCTCGACCTCGGCCTGACGGTTGACGATGTTATACAGCGGCTGGCTGATCACCGGTCTGTCCACCCCCAGGCGCTCTGCCACGCGAATGACATCGGCAATGCGCCAGCCACGGTAGTTGGACAGGCCCCAGTAACGGATCTTGCCCTGACGGATCAGGTCGCCGATGGCCGACACCGTTACCTCCAGCGGTGTGTGGTGGTCTTCACGATGCAGGTAGTAGATGTCCAGGTAATCGGTGTCGAGGCGGGTCAGGCTGGCGTCGAGGGCATTGAAAATCCGTTTGCGGCTCAGGCCACTGCGGTTGGGCAACCCATCCGGCGGGCCGAAACCGACCTTGGACGCCACCACCCAGTCCTGGCGCTGACGGGCGATGGCTTCACCCACCAACTCTTCAGAGCGCCCGCCGGTGTACACATCCGCGGTGTCGATAAAGTTGATGCCCTGGTCCCAGGCCTTGTCGATGATGCGCAACGAGTCCTCGGTGTTGGTCTGTTCGCCAAACATCATGGTGCCCAGGGTGAGGGCGCTGACCTTCAAACCGGAGTGGCCCAGAGAACGATAAAGCATAGAGAACACCTCAATGTCGCGGGATAGAGCCTATGCAATACCAGATCGCGGCACCGCCGAACAAGCCGGTTATGGACATGAATGCGGTTTATGCCATCGCCTTACAGCAAACCGCCGCCGTCGATGTCGATCACGCTGCCGGTCATGAAGGCATTTTCCATGGCCAGTACATACCCGGCTGCTACTTCGTAAGCCTGTCCCACGCGTCCGACCGGCAAAGCGTGACCGACTTTGGCATACATGGCCTCGCGTTGATCTTCCGACAACCCCGCATACGCCGGTGTGTCGATCACGCCGGGGCTGACGACGTTGACCCGACGCGGTGCCAGCTCCTTGGCTAATTGTTTACCCAGTGCTTCGGTCGCAGCGTTAATGCCGATTTTGATGAATTGCCCAGGCACTAACTTGCGCCCCAACTGCCCGGACGTAAGGACGATACTCCCATGCTCATCGAGCAATGGCAGTGCCAGTTGGATAGCCCGCAACGCGCCCCAGAGTTTGACGTTGAAATTGTCCTGGGCCAGTTGCAGGTCGGTGTCCTGAAGATTTTTCGCCTGTACGGCAGGGCCGGCGGTGTAAACCAAATGATCAAAGCGGCCCACGCTCTCGAACAGGCGTTGCAATGACGCATTATCCGTCACGTCCACAGGTTCGCTGCGCAGGCCGTTGTGGAGCGCCGAAGACAGGCGCCGTCCAGCCAGCACCACCTGCGCGCCTCGTGACCTGGCCTGCTCGGCGACCGCCGCGCCGATGCCGCTGCTGCCGCCAATCACCACCACGGTTTTGCCATTGAGGGGAGATGTCATGGGTACTGCCTCGCATTAAAAAAGGGATATTCATCCTCTCAGCTTGGCAATGTCGAAAAAATAGCGGTAAATCGACAGGATCATTAAAGGATTTTTATCAGTGAGCTCGATTCTCGACCTTGAAGTCTTTGCGCGTACGGCGGATACCGGGAGCCTATCGGCCGCCGCACGCACTCTTGGCCTGACACCCGCCGCCGCGAGCATTGCGCTCAAGCGTCTGGAGACACGTCTTGGCGTTCGCCTGCTGGCTCGCTCTACGCGCAGCATGCGCCTGACTGAAGAGGGTCGCTGTTACCTGGACAGCGTGCGCCTGGCGCTCGCCGCTTTGTCTGAAGGGGAACAAGGGCTGAAGCGGCACGGCGAAGGCTTGAACGGTGTACTGCAACTGGCCGCTCCCTCGGATTTTGGGCGAACGGTTTTGCTGGAATGGTTGGATGACTTCAAGCAACAGCACCCCCATATCCGCCTGCAGTTACTGCTTAACGATAAGAACGCCGACCTGTTCCGCGAGACCGTGGATATTGCCCTGCGCTTTGGCGTACCGAATGATTCCAGCCTGGTGGCTTTACCGATCCTAGCGAACCACCACCGCGTGGCCTGCGCCAGCCCTGCGTACTTGGCCCGACACGGGACCCCTCGTGAGCCTGCCGATCTGGCGCAGCACAGCGCGCTGATTTACATGCGCCATGGCCGCCCCAACAACACATGGAGCTTTCGCAAAGGCGATGTGGTGCAGGAAGTGCCCGTGCACAGCGATTATTTGTGCGACGACGGTGAAGTGGCGCGGCGGTGGGCGCTGGCGGGGCATGGGGTGACCTATAAAGCTGGACTGGATGTAGTACGGGACATAAGGGCCGGCCGTTTGGTGCCGTTGTTCGAGGGCTGGCAAGGTGAGCCCGCGCCGCTAAACCTGATGTGTCCCCATCGCGCGCAGGTGTCGGAAAGAGTCAAAGTGTTCCAGGCATTTTTGCAGCAACGCTGTCATGCGCTGTTGAACGACGTACGAAATGATCAATAAGGACATCCAGGCCACATCCTTATTGAAACATCCTCGTCTGTCGGTGAACCGCTCATCCTGGGGCTTGGCCGTAGTCCTGAATATTCAGTTGGCCTTTGGCTGAATAAACCGGCAGGTGGGGATGATTGAATTCAACCTTGAAGTACGCGATCGCGTGTCCGGCATGTGGCATTTTTTTGATGGTGAGTTGACCGCTGGTTGCATACAGATGCTGATAGGCAAACAGGTTCGTCAAAATGCCGATTCGTGGATCACTCAAGACAATCTTGTATGTGCCTTCTCTGACCTTGGTGTCAATTTGCACTGCAAAGAAGTGCTCGGTATAGGGGAAAACATGGGTCCAACCCTGGATGTTGTAATAAGGGTCGATACCCAAGTGCTCAAAAGTATTGATGGCCAGGTTCTCAGCCTTGAATGAGCGCGTAGGTAGCATCTCGCCGCTGAGATCAACCTGAAATTTTCCGGTGCCATTGTGCACGTCACAAGTGCCCCGGGAGACCATCAACTGGGCTTCCGGTTGGTTATACGGCTGGGCGGTAAAATTGAACGTTGCGACGATACGGTTTTTCCTCAAGGTGACGGTAATTTCACCTGATACGGCTGCAAAGGTGGTGTTGGCGGTAAATATTGCTGCGCTGGCCGTGGTTACCTTACGTGTGCCGTCGAAGCTGTAGGTGTGGGGCTTGCCATTATCGCGAAGGCTCAAGGGCAACAAGCAAGTTAGCAGGATACTGGGTTGAGAACCCTCTGCACTCTGACGTGCAGTAATGACCCACTGGGCATCTGTCTTATCCAGCCTGACCGTGTCCGCTTTGAATGCCCGCGTGATCACGCCGGAAATCTGTGCGCTGGCCGTGCCCTCGGCCAGATGCGAATTTCTGGGCAGTTGAAGAATCTCCATGACGCAGTCCTCATCCAAGTGGGGTGGCGCCTGGAGTATGAGAACAAATAAAAGCAGCGGGTACTGTCAAGGTTGACAGGTTTAAAAAGCAAAAAGCTTATAACGGTTATGCGGGCTCAGGATGCACCAGCCCCGGCGCATCCTGAGTCGTGGCTTATGTGCGCAATGAGCGAGTCATGCGCAGTGCCAATACACTGCCCGCCACAATCACTGCCGCCAGCAGGTACAGGGCCATATCCGTGGAGCCGGTGGCATCTTTCACAAAGCCGACGATATATGGGCTGAGGAAGCCTGCCATCTGGCCCATGGAGTTGATCAACGCCAGCCCACCGGCGGCGGCACCCGCGCTGAGCATCGCCGTCGGCACCGGCCAGAACATCGGCAGGCCGGTAAGCGCGCCCATGGTGGCGATGGTCAGGCCGAGGATCGCAATGGCCGGCGTGGTGGCGAAATTCACCGCGATCACCAGGCCCACCGCGCCCATCAGCATGGGCATGGCCAAGTGCCAGCGCCGCTCTTTGCGCAGGTCGGCGGAGCGGCCCACCAGCAGCATAAACACCGCCGCCAGCAAATACGGGATCGCACTGAGCCAACCGATCACCAGGTTATCGCTGAACCCGAGGTTCTTGATGATCGACGGCAGCCAGAAGTTGATGGCGTACACGCCGCTCTGGATGCAGAAGTAGATCAGGCCAAATGCCCAGATCGCCGGGTTCTTGAACACTTCGGCGAGGGAGTCGCTGGTGGTCTTGGGCTTGTTCGCCAGGTCCATGGCCTGGTCGGTTTCCAGCACCGCGCGTTCCTGGGGCGTGAGCCACTTGGCGTGGGCGAAACTGTCGCTGAGCAGAAAGTAGGCGAGGGCGCCCAGCACCACGGTGGGTATGCCTTGGAGCAGGAACATCCACTGCCAACCGGCCAGACCACCCTGGCCGGCGGCGAAGTGGTTGAGAATCCAGCCGGAAAACGGGCTGCCCAATAGGCCCGACACGGGGATCGCCGACATAAACAACGCCATGATCCGCCCGCGACGGAAGGTCGGGAACCACTGCGAGAGGTACAGCACCACGCCGGGGAAGAAGCCGGCTTCGGCCGCACCGGTAAACAGGCGCAAGGTGTAGAAGTGCGTCGGCGTGCTGACGAACAGCAGGCAGGTGGACAACGTGCCCCACACGATCATCATCAGGGCGATCCAGCGCCGTGGGCCGAATTTGCTCAGCGCCAGGTTGCTCGGTACGCCGCATAGTACATAACCGATAAAGAAGATCCCGGCCCCGAGGCCGTACACGGTTTCGCTGAACTTGAGGGCGTCGAGCATCTGCAGCTTGGCGAAGCCGACGTTGACGCGGTCGAGGTAGTTGAACAGGTAGCAGATAAAAATGAAGGGGATCAAGCGCAGGGTCACGCGCTTGTAGACAGCGTTTTTATCGTCATCGTTGGCCTGGGTGACAGCGGCGCTCTGTGACATGGCGTTCTCTCTTTATTATGTTTTTTCGCGATGCGAAGGTAACGTTGATCGCCCCAAGAGTCTCGGCCAGGTAGCAGGGGGCTGTCTTTGTGCTCGCGCACAGTGAACGTGCCTTTGCGCTGTGCCGATGACCAACCACGCCTTGCAGGAAGTTAACCCCATGTTCGAGCTGGATCATGACCTGGCGCAGGAGATCGTCGATCGCACCATGGCCATCCTGCCCTATAACGTCAACGTCATGGACAGCCAGGGCTTGATCCTGGGCAGCGGCGAGCCCGAGCGCATCAACACTCGCCATGAGGGCGCGCAATTGGTCTTGGCTAATGGTCGCGTGGTCGAAATCGACGGCCAGACCGCAAAGCACCTAAAAGGCGTGCAGCCCGGCATCAACCTGCCGCTGATGCACGATCAACGCCTGATCGGTGTGCTTGGCATCACCGGTGAACCACAGTTGCTGCGTACCTACGCCGAATTGGTGCGCATGACCGCCGAGATGCTGGTCAGCCATCGTCATCAGCAAGCCGAACAACAATGGCGCCGCCAGCGGTGCGATGACCTGCTGGCGTTGTTACTCGCCGAATCCGGCGACTCGCCGCGCCTGGTCGACGAAGCCCAGCAACTGGGGCTCAAGCCACATCTGGCGCGTACGCCATACCTGTTCGAGCTGGGCGCGGGGGCCTCCGCGCAGGACCTGGGCGCCTGGCTGGCTGCGCGTTATCCCGACAGCTGGTGCGTCAGCTCGGCGCAGTTTTCATTGTTGTGGTGCCGACCGGCCGGGCTCCCGGTGGACAATCCCAAGCTGCTGGAAAAACTCGCCGGCCACGGCTGGCAGATCCAGCGTGTGGCGGTGGGTGGCCAGGCCGACGGGCTGGCCGGGCTGCGCCGTTGCTATCGGCGAGTCGGCGACCTGTTGGCCTATGGCCGGGACATCCTGCCCCATACGCAAGTGCTGACCCTCAATCGCTATCGCCTGCCGGTAATGCTGTGGCGTCATCGCAACGACGACGCCCTCGATGAATTGCTCAACCCGCTGCGCAAAGTACTGGCCAAGGACGGCAACGGCCAATTACTGGCAACTTTGCGCAGTTGGTGCGAGCACGACGGGCAAAGCCAGGCGTGTGCCGACGCTTTGGGCATCCATCGCAACAGCCTGCGTTATCGCATGGAGCGCATCGCCGAACTCAGCGGTGTCGACCCGCTGACCCTCGATGGCATGCTCGCCTTGTACCTGGGCGTGCAGTTGCTGCCCCAGGATTTGTCGGAATGAACAACAAACCTGCGCCGCACTTGTGCATCGGACCGGCGTTATTGCCGCAGCCAACTGGCAGCATGGGCGTTATAAAAAACGGAGAACGCCCATGAAGATCATCATCGCCCCCGACTCGTTCAAGGACAGCCTGAGCGCCGCAGGCGTTGCCCAGGCGATTGTCGAGGGGTTGGCCCAGGTTTGGCCGGACGCGCAGATGATCCAGTGCCCGATGGCCGATGGTGGCGAAGGCACGGTGGACGCGGTGCTCGCCGCCTGCCACGGCGAGTTGCGCCGCCAGACCGTACACGGCCCGCTCGGTGCCCCGGTGCAGGCGCGCTGGGGCTGGTTGGCCGACAGCCACACCGCGATCATCGAAATGGCCGAAGCCAGCGGCTTGCAACTGCTGCCGCCGGACCAGCGCGACGCGTGCCGAACCACCACCTTCGGCACCGGTGAACTGATCCGCGCGGCGCTGCAGGCGGGGGCTCGGCGCATCATCCTGGCCATCGGCGGCAGCGCCACCAACGACGGTGGTGCGGGGGCGATGCAGGCATTGGGCGTGCAAATGTTCGATGCCGATGACCAGCCCCTTCCACCTGGCGGCTTGGCCTTGGCGCAGTTGGCGCGCATCAGCCTGGACAGTCTTGACCCCCGCGTGGCCGAGGTGCGTTTCGAGATTGCCGCCGACGTCAATAACCCCCTCTGCGGCCCCCACGGCGCCTCGGCGATTTTCGGCCCGCAAAAAGGTGCGAGCCCGCAGCAGGTGCAACAGCTCGACGCCGCCTTGGGCCATTTTGCTGACCACTGCGCCAGGGTGCTGCCCACCGATGTGCGCGACGAACCCGGTAGCGGCGCCGCTGGCGGCCTGGGCTTCGCTGCCAAGGCGTTTCTCGGCGCCCAGTTCCGCGCGGGGGTGGAGGTGGTTGCCGACTTGGTGGGCCTGGATGCCGCCGTGCGCGGCGCTGATCTGGTCATCACCGGCGAAGGCCGCTTCGACGCCCAGACCCTGCGCGGTAAAACCCCATTCGGCGTGGCCCGCATCGCCCGGCAACACGGCGTACCGGTGATCGTAATCGCCGGCACCCTCGGTGAAGGCTACGAGCAGATGTACTCACACGGCGTCGACGCCGCCTTCGCCTTGCCCTGCGGGCCCATCAGCCTTGAGCAGGCGTGCAGCGAGGCACCGCGCTTGTTGCGCGAGCGGGCGGCGGATATTGCGCGGGTGTGGCGCGTGGCCGCCGGGCGCTGACGCCACAGGCCGAACATGGGACAATCCGCGCCTTTTCAGACACGGAGAGTCCCCCATGTTGCACACCGTACTCCTGGCCCTGCTGGCCGGTTCCTCTGCCCAAGCCTTTGCACAACCCGCTAGTGAGCGCGTGCCGCTGCTGCGGGACATCAAGGAGTGGGTGGTCGGTTGCGACAACCTGCGCAACTGCCACGCCCTCAGCGCACCGAGCGGTGCCAATGAAGAAGATTACAGCTCGCTGACCTTGCATATCTGGCACAAGGCCGGCCCTCAGGGCTACTTGCGCCTGCGCTTCGACCATCGGGGGGAGACGGCGGACCTGTCAACCCTGCAACTGGATGGCCAGCCCCTGGGCAATGACTTGACCCAGGCATTGCAGGTGGAGTTGGACGACCAGGGCGGCGATCCCCATGTGCAGTCCTTTGGCGTACTTGACGACGCCGCCGCGCGCCGATGGTTGCAACGCTTGCGCGATGGTCAGCGCTTGCAGCTGCCCGGCGATGCCGATGCCCACGTTTCCCTGAGTGGGTTGAGTGCATCGCTGCTGTTGATGGATGCGGTGCAAGGCCGGGTGGATAACGTCACTGCACTGGCACGCCCCGGCAAAGGTGCGGCGAGTGCCGTGCCGGCGCGTTTGCCGACGCCGCTGCTGCGCCCATTCCCCGGTGCGCCGGCGTTGACCGCCGAGGAGCAGCAAGCTTTGGTGGCCGAGGCCCTCAAAGGTGAAACGGCGCAAGAAGACTCGCCGCCACCCGAAGCCAGTGCCGGTGCGTTGACCGCCTCGCAGGCCATGACCGTATTGAGTTACGACTGCGCGGCCTACAACTGCGAATACGAGGTGGTGCGTCGCGCGCGCCAGGCACCATATGCCCAGACCGCGTTGCAACTGGAGCCGCTGCCTTTGGACGGCGCCGCGCTGCAAGGCTCGGTGGGCTACGACCCAGCCACCGGCACCCTGAGTTACTTCTACAAGCAACGCGGGCTCGGCGATTGCGGGGCCGGGGCGGTGTGGTTGTTTGACGGCAAGGCTTTCCAGCTCAGCGAGTTTCACATGATGTCGCGCTGCACCGGGGTGGCCTACGGCGACTGGCCTTCGTTGTGGACAACCGCTCCAGCGCCCTAGGCAGCGGACGGTCGGCGCCTCTACACTGGCCGACCACACGTCTTTCAAAGGATGAAACCCATGCACGCGCCTGAACCCCATATCGTCATCCAGCGCTTTACCGAGGCCCACCTTGACGGCGTCGCGGCGCTCTACAACGAGCCGGCGGTGTGCCGTCAGGTACTGCAGATGCCGTTCCAGTCGATTGAAGTGTGGCGCAAGCGTTTGGTGATGGACGACGAACGTCGCCTGCAATTGGTGGCATTGCACGGCGGCGAGGTGATTGGCCAGTTGGGACTGCAACAGTACCTGCGCGTGCGCCAGGCCCATGTCGGCACCTTCGGCATGGGCGTGGCAACTGCCTGGCAGGGCAAGGGCGTCGGCTCGCGGCTGTTGAAGGCAGCCCTCGACGTGGCCGACAACTGGATGAACCTGCACCGCGTCGAGTTGACGGTATTTGCCGATAACCAGGCCGCGCAACGTCTGTACCGCTCGTTCGGTTTCGAGGTGGAAGGGGTGCTGCGCGACTACGCCCTGCGTGACGGCGTCTACGTCGACACCGTCAGCATGGCGCGTTTGCGTCCTTCGACTTAATCCTGCAAGGCAAACGCCACCGCGGCCTGCGCATGCAACGCGGTGGTGTCCAGCAGCGGCAGGTTGGTGTGTTCGGGCTTGATCAACAGGCCGATTTCCGTGCATCCGAGGATGATCGCCTGGGCACCACGGGCAGCCAACGACGCAATGATGCGCAGATAGGCGTCGCGCGAGGTGTCGCTGATGATCCCCACACACAACTCTTCATAGATGATGCGGTGCACGCTCTGGCGCTCTTCGGCCTCCGGCACCAGCACATTCAAGCCATGCTCGGCCAGGCGCGCCTTGAGGAAATCCTGCTCCATGGTGAACGCCGTGCCCAGCAGGCCGACGCTGAGCGTGCCGGCCGCCACGGCCGCCTGGCCGGCGGCGTCGGCGATATGTAGAAAGGGAATCGAGATCGCCGCTTCGATACGCGGCGCCACCAAGTGCATGGTGTTGGTACACAGCACCACGCAGTCCGCGCCGCCGGCCTGCAGGCGCCGCGCCGCGTCTTCGAGGACCTGCGCCGCGTCGTCCCAGCGCCCATCGTGCTGCGCCTGCGCCACCGGGCCGAAATCCACGCTGTACATCAACACCTGCGCCGAGCGCAGCGAGCCGAGCTGATCACGCACGCGCTGGTTGATGATGCGGTAGTACTCGGCGCTGGACTCCCAGCTCATGCCGCCGATAAGGCCGATGGTGCGCATGTGATGTTCCTGATAGGGCGGCGCTCTACCTTACTCATCTACGGTTGATTAGTCATACGCAGTTGCCAACCTATTTACCAGAACAGTTCGAAAAAACGGTGATCAGCCATCAATGCTTAGCTGTTGGGCAGGACTGGTCCAGACCTGTTGGAGTAAGAGGGCGCGCGAACGCAGTTGAGGCGTTACTTCAACGCCGGGTCGCCAGGGTTGAGTTGTTTCCAGCTTTGCATGACCTGTTGCGCCTTGGGCTCCTGGCCATTCTCCAGGTAGTACTGGATAAGCGTCAGCCGCGCATCGCGGTGATACGGCTGGCGCTGCAGCACCGCTTCCAGTTGCTGACACGCCTGCTGGACCTGGCCGCTGTCATGCAAAGCCACCGCCAGGATAAATCCATACTGAGCGTTGGCCGGGTCGAGTCGCGCGGCACTGCGCAGATAGCCCATGGCTTTTGCGGCTGCACCGCTGCGTATCAGCATCAAGCCCTGAGTGTGTTGCAACAGCGCTGCATCGGGATGCTCGGCCAGTTGCTCGGTAATCAGGCTGTGTGCTTCTTCACCGCGATCATGGGCTTCCAGCCACTGCGTCAAGGTGACCAACGCCGGGAAGAAGTCGGGGTCACGCAGCAGGGCCGTGCGTAGCTGGGCCTCGACTTTGTCGTCACGGCCGCTGGCCTGGTAAAGCATGGCCAGGTTGAGGTTGGCTTCGGCGCGCTCCAGCAGGCTCGATTGCACCTGCTCGTATTCGGCGATGGCGTTGTCCCAGGCCGCGCCTCGACCTGGCACGCTCAACAGATCCCGAGCGGCGAGGATGCGCACGGCGCGCACGCGGTCATTGAGCAGGGGGCCGTACAAAGCGGCCCTCTGCGGCGGCGGCAACAAGGCGCTGACCGCGCGCACGGCACTTTCGCGCACTTGCGCGGCAGGGTTGGCAAGATCGCGGGTGGCCAGTTTCAGTGCTAGTTCACTCGGATAGTTGGGCAGCTCCATCAGCAACGTCGCGCGCTGGATCGCCGGCAGGTTACTGCGCGCCAGTTGCTCGTAGAGCGCCTCGGCGGCCCCAGGTTTTCCGCCACGGATCAACCCCATGCTGTCGGCATAGCTAGGTGCGCGCAGCACGTCGCGGGCGCCGGCAGGAATGCTGAAACTGTGGTCGTGCCGCAGGTCGTTGCCCATGTACACCTTGCCCGGCATATGGCAGTCGACGCAGAACGAACCCGGTTGCCCGACGGCATGCCCCGTGTGCGCGGAGCTGTCATACAGCTTGGCTTGCAGGCCGCGTCCATCCACGGTGGCGAACGGGGTTTGGCCTGACGGGTTGTGACATTGGCTGCACACCGCATTGCCGGGCGCCTTGAGTTCAGCGCTATGGGGGTTATGGCAGTTGCTGCAGCGCACGCCTTTTTCGGCCATTTTGCTTTGGGCGAAAGAGCCGTGTTCAAACACTTCATCCTTGATCTTGCCGTCCAGGGTGTACAGCTCGCGGGTCAATACGCTGGGCAGGTAGTCATCCATCAGGCGCTTGCCCACAGTGAAACCATCACCCAACGGCGCGCGGCGGGCATGGCAACGCGCGCAGGTTTCCAGCTCGACCGTAGCGTCCTTGTCCCGCATGTTCACGGCGAAACCGGCGTGCGGCAGGTTAACCTGCTTCGCGGTCCATTGCAGATGGTTGGAGGCCGGGCCATGGCAGGCTTGGCAGCCCACGCCGAGGCTGTTCCATTGGCTGTTGAAGCGGTTATTGACCGGGTCGAAATTGCGTTTGTAGCCGGTGGTGTGGCATTCCACGCACATGAAGTTGGCGTTTTGGTTGGGTTTGCTCCAGTGCAGTGGGTTTTTGAAGTTGACGCCCTGGCCCGCGTAGAGATGAAACCAGCGACCTTTCTGTGTATCCCAGGCCACGCCCAATGCCTGCAAACGGCCGCCGCCGACGTCGATCAAATATTGCTGTAACGGCGCAATGCCAAAGGTATAAGCCACCTTGAAGTCGGCCGCCTTACCATCGCTATCTGGCGTGTTGACCCAGAATTCATCACCCCGCTGATAGAATCGCGTGGTTTCACCTTCGGCACTGAACGATGTGTTGTTGAAGTCCGCGGGGTCGGTCTGCGGCGTAGCAGGCTGCATCGCCAACTGGTGGTGGGAACCCTGCCAATCCTGGACCTGGGCCTGGTGGCAGCCCTGACACTGTTGTTCATCGACCAGGGTAGCGCCTGGAATAATCAGCGGTTTGGCGGCTACCACCGGCGAAGCCAGTGGCAAACGGGGCGTAGTGGCCTGCAAGTAAAACCAGATCGCGGCCATGGTCGACAACAGCAGCACAATCAACAGGGGGTATAGGTAGCGGCGGGATGAATCACGGCGGGAAACGTTCTTTTCAGGCTTGGGCTTGGGCATTGCGACTTCCGTTGTCTTGATGCGTGAACGCTCTACGGCGTGCTTGGGCTTCGTGCAGCTTTGACGTTGGCGGTCGGCCTGTCAAACCGGCAGCGCAAAATAGAGGCTATTTCCCCAGAGTTGGCTATACCTACAGCTCCGTCTTTCGATGATGACTGCCAGGGAGTTCAATGATGAAACTAAGGCTAATGATCAGTACGTTGTGCGTGGCTTCGCTCGGGATTGCAGGCTGCGCCAGCCAGGTCACGCAACCGGATGAATATTCAGGCTTCCTTTCCAACTACAGCCAACTCAAGCAAGCCAAGTCACCGTCAGGCGTCGAAGTGATGCGCTGGGTCGATCCCCAACTGGACCTGAGTCGCTATAACGCGGTGTACATCGAACCGACCCAGTTCTATCCCAAGCCCCAGGCTACCGCGAAAATCCCCGACAGCACCCTCAACGGCATCAGCGCCTATTACAACCAGGCGCTCAAACGTGAGCTGGCTAAATCCTTGCCGTTGGCCAATGCCCCTGGCCCAGGCGTAATTGTGGTGCGCGCGGCCATCACCGCTGTCAGCAGCAAGACAGAAGGGCTTAAGCCCTATGAGTTCATCCCGGTAGCACTGGTGGCGGCGGCGGTCAGCACCGGCACCGGCATTCGCGATCAAGAAACCACCCTCGGCACCGAGGCACAGTTCCTCGACGGCGCCAACGGCAAAGTCTTGGCCCAAGTGGTGCGCAAAGGCACCGGTAAGCCCTTGGAGAACGACGCCCAGGTGATGAAGGCCGATGACGTGAAAAGCGTGATCGACGGCTGGGCTTCGGATCTGCATCAGTCCTATCTGAAATTCAAAAAGCACTAAAACGCATTGCGCGCCGGTCGGTCGTCATAGCTGACCGGCGCAGCTCCGTGAAAAATCGCGCACCTTGCTTGTCTTATCGACCAATAAACCAGCGGTAGTAAGGGTTGGCGCTGTCTTGCTGCAACACGTCGCGAATGTCGCGGGCCCAGGCTTCGCGGTCGCCCGCGTAGGCATGCAGGCTGGCGCGGTAGAACTGCATCAGGCGCTGTTGCTCGCCAGTCAGTGTGCGAGAGAACGCGGCATCGGCGTTGAGCAAAGGGGCCGGTACACGCAGGTCGAGCAAGGCGGGCAGCACCCGGGTGATTTCCTGGCTGCGCACCCAGGGCGCATATTCGATGCGCGGTTGGTCGTCGGTGACGGGCAACGCATCGGCGGCAAACCGCTCCAGGCCGTGGCGATCGGTGACCCAGGTGGCCAGCAAGGTCGCCGCCGAGTCGATGCCAACCTCCGCCAGGGCATCGCGCACGCTGGGTTGCTCGAAGCGTTGGCGAATACGTTCGGCGTCCAGCTCGATGAGCTCCAGGGAACCCACCAGCAGCATCTCGTGAAATTCGCTGGTCCACAGCGAGGCGTGAGGGAAGACGTTGAGAAAGCTGCGCACCAGTGCGCGGGAATCGTCGATGTTCTGGGTCGGTAGCGGCAGCCATTGAGCCAGTAGCCCGTTTTTGCCCAGGCGTGCCGCTGCCAGTTGGTAGAAATCCTGGGAATACAGGTTGACCACCCCGGCGGCCGAGGGCGGCGGTGGCTCCAGGGTGATCAGGTCATAGGTCTGCGGGTTACGCAGCAACTCCTGGCGTCCGTCACGCAGGCGCACGTCGAGGCCAGGATCGCCGGCCGCGTTGAAATTGCCGTTGAACAACGGCGCGGCGTGCAGCACCGCTGGCAGCAATTCGGCGACCACCCGCTGTTCCAGGCCCGGATAACGCAACAGAGCGCCGGCGGTGATGCCCGTGCCAAAACCGATCACCAGCGCGGAACGGGGCTCGCCGTTATGAATCAACAAAGGCAGCAGCGCCTGGATGCGCATGTAGCGCAGCGACGGCATGGCGTCGCCGGTATTCGACACGCCCTGGATATACAAACGCTGAAACGCCCGCGCCCCTTGGCCCTGGCTGACTACGGCCACGGTGGCGCCACGGCCTTCCTGGTAAAACGCAAGGCTGGCATTGCGCGCGCCGGGCAGCAGCCTGGCTAGGTGATCCGCCGGGGTCAACAAGGCCACCGCAAGGGCCATCGCGCCCAGCGCCACGACGCTCTGGCGGCGGCTCTTTTTCACCCCGTGACCACGGCGCACGGCGATATAACCCACTGCGGCGGCGACCATCGCCAGCAGGCCCTGGGTTCGTATCAACCCCAGCCAGGGGATCAGCACAAAGCCGCAGAGCATCACGCCGAGAATGCCGCCCAAGGTGTTGAACGCCACCACCGCGCCCACGTCACGCCCTACATGGCGGCTGCCGACGCTCAAGCGTAAAACTAAGGGGAACGCCGCCCCCAGCAACAGCGTCGGCACGAACACCACGCTCAACGCGGCCACGGCAAAACGCGCGCTCATGCCGGCGAGCTCACCGCCGCCGATACCGACCACCAGTGCCTCAGCCTGAGTCTGCAACAGCACCAGCCAGCGCCCCAGCAGGGTAATTTCCAGCAACGCCACCAGCCCGGCGGCGGCAATCAGCACGCCGAACAGGCCCCATGGATCGCGCAGGCGTTCTACCCGTCGCGCCATCCACTGGCTGCCGATAAACAGTCCGCACAGGTAGGTGCCCAGCACCACGGCAAAGGCATAGGTGCGCGTGCTCATGAAAGGCACGATCGACTGCGACCACACCACCTCATACCCAAGCGCCACGCCCCCAGCGAGGGCGTACAACACCAGGGCCAGTCGCGCCGGCTGCACACCCTGGACAGGCGCCGGTGCGCATGCTGCCTGATGCCGCGCGGCCAGCAGCGCGCCCAGCGCCGCGAGCACATTGATTAGCGCCGCCGCCCACGCACTGCCACGTACGCCGAGCTGCGCGATCAGCACAAACGCGGTGAGCAAGGTGCCGACAATCGCACCGGCGGTATTGGCCGCGTACAAACGTCCACCGATCGCGCTCATGCCGCCGCTGCCGCTGCCGTTGCTGAGCGAACGCACCAGCACCGGCAGCGTTCCGCCCATCAGCACGGCCGGCAAGCCCACCAGCATAAATGGCAGCGCCCAGGCCAGCAGTCCGATGCGCTGCTCCAGCCAGGCGAACGGTTCGGCCGCCGTGCCCAGAGCGAGCGTCGCGCCCACCCCGAATACCGCGACCAGTAATTCCAGACCTGCATACAACAACAGCGGCCGCGCAAAGCGGTCCGCCAGGCGCCCGAACAGCAACCCACCGACGGCCAACCCGGCAAAAAACGCGCTGATGCCGGTGGTGATCGCATACACCTCTACGCCAACCACCAACGACAGCTGCTTGATCCACAACACCTGATACACCAGGGCTGCGCCGCCGGAGAGGAACAACAGGAGGGCGGGCAGCAAAGTGGTCAAGGACTGTTCAGCGGTGAGCGGGGGGCTGGCAGTGCGTGCGTTCATTAACGAATTCCGGATAGTGCATAAAAACAATGGGAGGCGTTTGGCATTCGCCAACCGCCTCCCTTCGGATCAACCGGCTGGGGCTCCTTTCATTTTCTCTTCAATCTTCTTGTCCACCGCTTCGCGGATCTGGTCGATGCTGAAACTCGCCGGCTTCTGGCTCGGCGGGTACTCGACGAAGGTCTCAAGAAACTTCGCCGACTTGGTCACCGCCACCGCACCGAGGTAGACGTTTTTGGTGCTCCAGTCGTAGTACTGGTCGGACACCACATCGGCCCGCTCATACGGGTCCATCCTCAGATTGAAGATCTTCGGCACTCGCAGTTGTACGAACGGCTCGCTCCACACGCGGAACCCACCCGGTTGGCGCTGCTCGGCGAACACCACTTTCCAGTTGTCGAAGCGCACCGCCACCAAGGCACCGTCGTCGTTGAAGTAGAAGAACTCGTTGCGTGCCCCTTTGGGCTGTTGACCGGTGAGGTAGGGCAGTTGGTTGAAGCCGTCCAGGTGCACCTTGAAGTTGGTGGCGCCGGCAGTGGGGGCCCAGCCCTTGAGGAGCTTGTCTTTAACCTCCGCATCACCGGCCGCAGCCAGCAGAGTGGGGAACCAATCCATGCCCGAAAGCATTTCACTGGACACTTCGCCGCCCTTGATCTTGCCCGGCCACCGGATCATCGCCGGCACCCGGTAGGCGCCTTCCCAGTTGGAGTTCTTCTCGTTGCGGAACGGCGTGGTCGCCGCATCCGGCCACGAGAACTGGTTCGGCCCGTTATCGGTGGTGTAGACCACGATGGTGTTGTCGGCGATCTTCAGCTCATCGAGGGTTTGCAGGAGTTTGCCCACGTCGCCGTCATGTTCCAGCATGCCGTCGGCGTACTCGTTGCCGGGCATGCCGCTCTGGCCCTTCATCGAATCTCGCACGTGGGTGAACACGTGCATGCGCGTGGTGTTCATCCACACGAAGAACGGTTTGTTGGCTTCGGCCTGCTTCTTGATGAACGCCTGGGCCGCTGCCGTGGTTTCGTCGTCGATGGTTTCCATGCGCTTGGTGGTCAACGCGCCGGTGTCTTCTATCTTGCCGTCGGCGAAGCTGTGGATCACCCCGCGCGGGGTGTTGGCCTTGACGAACTCGGCGTCGTCCTTAGGCCAGTAAGGGCGCTCCGGTTCTTCCTCGGCATTGAGGTGGTAGAGGTTGCCGAAAAACTCATCGAAACCGTGGTTGGTAGGCAGGTATTCATCTTTGTCGCCCAGGTGGTTCTTGCCGAATTGCCCTGTGGAATAGCCCAGCGATTTAAGTGCCTGGGCAATGGTGATATCGCGTTTCTGCAAGCCTACCGGCGCACCTGGAATGCCCACTTTGGACAGGCCCGTGCGCAACGGCGTCTGGCCAGTGATAAACGATGAACGCCCGGCCGTGCAGCTGTTTTCCGCGTAGTAATCGGTGAACACCATGCCTTCTTTGGCGATCCGGTCGATGTTCGGGGTCTTGTAGCCAACCACGCCCATGGAATAGGCGCTGATATTGGTCTGCCCGATATCGTCGCCGAAAATCACCAGGATATTCGGCTTGTCAGCGGCCCAGGCGGATGCCGAGGCTCCCAGCACCGAAGCGGCCACCCAGGCCAGTTGCGGTAGCCATTTGCGTATGCGAGTCATAAGACTTGCTCCTTTCTAGGGCTTGAGTCGCATTGCTTGCGACCAACGTTAATACAGTCCATCGCCACGTCTTTCTTATTGCGCTTGCAGTTTCACAGCCGGCTCGAAGGGGTAGATACGGCGCCATTCGCTCGCCATGTCTACGACGGTCCAGTGCTGTGTTTTGGCCTGGTCGAGTGCCTTGTCCAGGCGCCCCACCGGAGAATGGCGGTCATAGGCCCACTCGCGTTGGGCGTCGGTGTGGTGCACCAGGCCCATCAAGCGTCTACCGGGGCCTGCAGCGGTCCATTGGAGCATTTGCAGATCGCCGTCGGAGTTGCCGAAGGCCAGGATCGGCCGGCGCCCGATCACCGCATCGATGCTTTCCGGCTTGCCCGGGCCGTCATCGTTATGGGCCAGTTTGGCGGTGCGGATAACCTGGGGCTTTGCGTTGTTGAACTGGAACCGGGTGACGAAATTCGTGCCGATCACCTGCTCCGGTGGCACGCCGTAAGCCTCCTCGGCGAAGGCGCGCATAAACGCGGTATCGCCACCGGAAACGATGTAGGTCTTGAATTGCTGGCTGCGCAGGTAATCGAGCATCTCCAGCATCGGCTGGTAGATCATCTGGTTGAACGGCTTGCCGGTCTTGGGGTGGCGGGCCTGTTTCAGCCAACGTTTGGCATTGTCGATAAACGCCTCGGTGCTGACTCCGGTGTGGGTGGCGCCGATGATGCGCAGCAGGCCGTCCATGCCGCTCTGGGCCAGGGCCTGGTGGTCGTTCTCCAGCACCGCCTTGAACGGCTGGGTGGTTTTCCAATCCGGGTGCTGCGGCGCCAGGCGCTTGACTTCATCGAAGGCGAACAACACTTCGAAGTACGCCGGCTGCTCAGTCCATAACGTGCCGTCGTTATCGAACACGGCGATGCGCTCGGCGGGTTTGACGTAATCCTCGGAGCCCTCGACCGTCACCGCCTGCACGAATTCGAGGATGCTGTGTTTGCTCGGCCCTTCGTGCCACGACGGCAGCGGGTCCGCAGCCAGCACCGGAAGGCTCAGCAAACACAGCACAGGCAGGGCGCGGCGCAGCGACGTCATGGGAAATCCTTTTCGTGACGCGGGTTCAGTGGGAGCAAGCGTAGTTGACGACACACACAGCGCAACGTGGCGCGGGCTTTTCGCCAGAGCGGCGGCACGCGCGGCCACAACTGGAACAGCAGGTAGCCGGCCATCGCCAGCAGCATCGCGCCAACCGCCCAGGCCAACAGGTGCTGCGACAGCTGCCAGCGGCTGTACCGGCCGAGAGCCTGGAGATCGTCGGCGACGGAGAACGCCGGGGTGTAGCGGCCGGCAGCGTGAGCCTCGACGTCCAGCGCCGGCAGCTGAGTGATTTGCAAACGATGGTTGCGGCTGTCCCACCACTTCACCTGTAAGGCCGGCAGGGTGTAATGCCCGGCCTGCTCGACGCGGTAAACCAGGCGGTCGATACGCTGACCGCCGCTAACTGTGCCGCGCCCGTCATCGAGATTACTGATGACCGGGGTCTGCGGGTACAGGCGCAAACCGTTGAGCTGGGCAGTGGCAGGCGGTGGCAGTGACAGCCCTGGAGTGTCGTCCGCTTGCAACGTCACCGTACGGGTGAGTGTGTCGCCGACATCCAGAGTGCTGGCGCTGACGCTTTGGCTCAGGCGCACGCCGCTGGCGACCAGGATGGGTTCACCTGTTGTGAAACCTTCAGGTTGGGTGGCCTCGAAGGTCAACGGCTCGCTGTGGGCGCTCAGAGGCGCGCGGGCCTGGCCCGGTTGGGCGCTGACGGTCAGCGCCGGCACGCTGAAGCGCTGCGCCAGAGTCGGTGTGATGCGGTAGGCATAGCGCAAGCCATAGAAGGTTTTACCGTCGATCACCTGGCTGGTGTGCGCGGCTTCGCTGCTCGGCGCTTGCACCCGTGCGCCGGGGAGTTTGATCTCGGGTAACGTCGCGGCGGCGGTGAACCAAGTGTCGGTCAACACGTCCACCTGCACGCGCAGCTGTTCGCCCACCACCACCGCGCTGCCGGGCAACAGTCGCGCCCGCACAACCAATTGCGGTTCGGCAGCCCAGAGCGGTGCGGCGATCAGCAGCAGTATCGCGCAGCGGTGCTTCATGGCTGCTCCCCTTGATCCTGCAGGGCGAATTTGCGCCGCAGGAAGTCGGCGGGCGAAGTGGTCAGGTTCTGCAACCACAGTGCATCGTCGGTGGCCTGCTGGGTCTGGATCGTTTTGCTTTGTCCCTTGCCGGGGGCCTTGTCGAATCTGCTCTCATCCGCCTTGACCTCGGGAGCGTGGTCCGCGGCGCTCTCGGTGTCTTTTTTCAACGCCCGTGCGAGCGCCAGGTTGGCCGTGGCCTGGGGAAACACCGGCTGGCGTTGCAGCGCCTGCTGGTAAGCGTCGATGGCCGCGTCGAACCTGAAGCGGCGCACGTGGATATTGCCCAGGTAAAACGCCGCTTGCGCGGTGTCGAGGGTGGCGAAGGTGGCCTGGGCCAGGTCGTAGTCGGCGGCGTGATAAGCCGCGATACCTTTCCAGTACGGGTCGACAAAGCGTGCGGCCGCCTCGGGGTAGTGGTGGTGCTCGAAAGCCCAGCGGCCCTGCTGATCCGGAGTCAGAAACGGATGGGCCTCGGCCTGGTTCGGTTGCAATAACGCGCCCAGCAGCACCACGGCGCTCCAGTTCAGGCTCCAGCCGCGCCGTACGCTCAGCAGTGCCAACCCTAGCAGCGGCCAGCACAGCCAGTATCCGGCGTCCTTCCACTGCAGCCGGCGCAATTGCTCGTCCGCAGCCTCAAAGTGCGCCTGGGCATGCAGTTCGACCCAGTCCACGGCGTCGTCATTGAGCGTCAGGCTGCCCAGCGGTGCATCGGTAGCCTCGGCCAATGCTTTGAGCGTGGGGCTGTCGCCAAGCGCCAGCACCAGCACTTGCAAGGGGCTGTCAGCCAAGCGTTGCTTGAGGCTGGGCAACTGCGCGGCGTCGGCGCCATCGGTCACCAGCAGCAGCGTGCCGGGTGTTTGGGTCAGTAACCCTTTGGCCTGGTCGATGACCCCGGCCACATCCTTGCCGGGCCGGCTGATCAGGTCGGTGCCCAGGGCTTGGACAAAACTGTCGAGCAACGCCGGATCGTCGGTGGGCGGCAACACCAGATAAGCGCTGCCGGCATAGACCAGCAGCGCGGTGCGCGCGCCTTTGCGTCGTTGGATCAGGTCGTGCAGGGTGTGTTTGGCTGCTGCCAGGCGCGTGGGCGGTACGTCGGCGGTGTCCATGGAGGGGGACAAGTCCACGGCGATAATCAGCGGCGCACGGTTCTCCAGAAAGTCCGGGCGATCCTGCTCCCAGGTCGGCCCTGCTGCGGCCACGGCGCCGAGCATCAGCAGGGCGCTGAGCAGATGCACCGGGCGCAGACGACGCGGGTCGCTGGGGGTGACCAGCAGGTGCGTGAGCAAATGCGCTGCGATGTGACTGCGCAGGCGCCGTTGCAGGTCGCGGCTGCGACGCCAGATCAGTGGCATCAACGCGCCGACCAGCGCCAACAGCAGCCAGGCCGGGCGCAGGAAATGGGAGTCACTGAGGTCCATCGACGACCTCCGACCTGAACCGCCACCCGGCGCCGATCAGGTGATACAGCACCAGCACGCCCAGCGCCGCCGCCAACGGCCAATAAAACAACTCGCGCTTGGGCTGGTGACTCAGGGTGTTGACCTGGTGCGGCGTGATCCGATCCAGGGTGGCATACACCTGGCGCAGGCCATCCCGGTCTTCGGCACGGAAATAGCGGCCGCCGGTGGTGGTGGCGATGGCCTGCAAGACGCCGAGGTTGACCTTGGCTTCGCCGTTCGCCTGGGGGTCGCCGATGCCGATGGTGTGAATGATCACGCCTTTGGCCGCGGCCATTTCGGCGGCATGGTTCGGGCTTATCGCACTGCTGGTGTCGTTGCCATCGGTGAGCAAGATCAGCACTTTCTGGGGTTCTTGAGCCTGGTCGAGCAGTTTGAGGCCCACACCGATGGCATCCCCAATAGCCGTATTCGGCCCGGCCATGCCGATGCCGCTGTCGGCCAGCAACAGCGAAAAGCTGGCGTGGTCCAGGGTCAACGGTGCCTGGGGGTAGGCGCCGCTGCCGAACAGAATCAGGCCGATACGGTCGTTCTTGCGCTGCTGGATAAAGCCCTGCACCACCTGCTTGACGGCAGTCAGGCGGTCGATGTTCCGGCCATTGGCGTCGGTGAAGTCCTGGGTCTGCATGGACTGCGAGATGTCGATGGCCAGCATCAGGTCGCGGACCGGTTGCTGCCGCTCAATGGGCCGTTCCACCCACACCGGACGAGCAATGGCCGCCACCAGCAAGGCCCACACCAGCAGGTTGAGCAGCAACTGCCGGCGATTGTGACCCGCGCCACGGTCAGCGGGCACCTCGGCAACGGCCTGGCTGATGGCTTTGAAAAACGGCACACGCACCGCGCTGCGGGCCTCGTGGTACGCCGGCAGCCAGCGGTAGGTCAGCCACGGCAGCGGCAATAGCAGCAGCCACCCTGGGTAATCAAACTGCCACATGGTGATGCTCCACCCAGGCGATGCATTCGGCGCGTAATTGCTCGTCCGCCACTGGCGGGCCGTAGGCCAACGCGGCCAATCGCAGACTAAGGTCATGGGGCACCGGCGCACCCGCGTGGCGTTGCAGGAACGCTTGCCAGTCGGCGCCGCTCAGGGTGGGCACACGCTGGCGTTCCCCTGCGCTCAGCGGCATCGACAGTGCGACGCGCTTGAGCACGGCGGGCAACTCGCGCAGATCAGCCAGCGTGTGCAACTGCGCCAATGCTTCGCGCCGGTAGCGGTCTCGCCGCCAACGCAGCCATTGGCGGCCCGCCAATATCAGTACGCCCAACAGCAAAATACCGAGCAACAGCGCCCAGCCCCACGTTTGTGGCCAGTAGCTGACCGGCGTGGGCAAGCCCAACTCCTGGAGTTGGTCGATGCTCGGCACGGCGTTGCTCACCGACGCTTCCCCAGTTCGCTGCGCAACTGCTCGGCGGCAGGCAGGGCGGTGCTGATCATCAGCAACGGCACCTGGCTGCGGCGCAACAGCGCGGCGACGTCTTTGAGGCGACCACCCAGAAAGTCCCCCAGCGGCTGACGCACCTGACGTTTACCGACCTCCAGCGCGACCTGTAACTGCCCCTGAGTGACCAGCAACTGCCCGCGATTCGGTAGGTTGAGTGCCAGCGGGTCATAGACCTGCAACGCCACCACATCGTTATGGGCAGACAGTTGCTGCAGCCGTTGCAAGGTTCGCGGGCCCGCGCCGGCGAAGTCGCTCACCAGGCAGATCAAGTGGTCATGCCCGGCCACCGCCAGGCACTGCTGCAGGACCTTGTCCAGTTGAGCGTCGCCGTCCACGTCGGCGCAGCCGGCGTGCAATTGGCCATTGTGTTGGGCGATGCGGCTGCACAGCGCTTCGACGCGCTTGCGGCTGCGCAACGGCGCCACGCTGTCGATCCGGGTGTCGTTGAACACCAGGCCGCCGACCCGATCGCCGGCGTTGTACACCATCCATGCCGCCAGCGCGCCCAGTTGCGCCGCCACCGCCGATTTAAAGCTGCGCACCGAGCCGAAGAACATCGACATGCGCTGATCCACCACGATCAACGCCGGCCGATCGCGCTCCTCGGTGAAGGTGCGCACCACCGGCTTGCCGGTGCGCAGCGACGCACGCCAGTCCAGATGGCGCAGGTCGTCACCCGGCTGATAGCGGCGCAGCTCGTCGAAGTTCAAGCCGCGCCCGCGCAGGCGCGACGCATGGTTGCCGGCCAGAATGCTGCCATGGGGCTGGCGCGCGCTGAAACCCAGGTCGCGGGCCTGGAATTGCAAGGCCATCAATTGCGCCAGGCTCACATACACGAAGCCGTCGGCGTTCATGCGGGGATTGCCACGCAAGCGAGCAGGCGGTCGAGCACCTGATCGGCCGTCACGCCTTCCGCCACGGCGTCGTAACTCAATTGCAGGCGATGGCGCAGTACCGGATGGGCTACCGCCTGCACATTCGCAGGCGTTACAAAGGTCTGGCCTTGCAACCAGGCATCGGCGCGCGCACAACGGTCCAGGCCGATGCCGCCGCGCGGGCTGGCGCCCAGGCTGATCCAGCGCGCCAGGTCGGCGTGATAGTCGCCGGGGCGGCGGGTGGCGTTAACCAGATCGATCACATAGCGGTCGATGGCGGGGGACACCTGAATCTTACTGACTTCGCGGCGAGCGGCGAAGATCACGTCCTGTGCCAGGCTGAAAGCATCGTTGCGCTCGGGGCTCGCGGCCTGTTCTTCTTCGCGCAGCAGGCGCAGCACCTGGCTTTCATCATCGGCGCTGGGGTAATCGAGCAGCACTTTCATAATGAAGCGATCCATCTGCGCTTCGGGCAGCGGGTAAGTGCCTTCCTGTTCGATGGGGTTTTGCGTGGCCACCACCATAAACATCGGCGGCAGCGCGTGGCTGGCGCCGGCCACGGTGATTTGCCGTTCTTCCATGGCCTCCAGTAAGGCCGCCTGGACCTTGGCCGGCGCGCGGTTGATCTCGTCGGCGAGGATCAGGTTGCCGAACAGCGGCCCTGGCTGGAAGCGGATCAGGTTCTGGCCGTCGACCTGATGCAGGACTTCGGCGCCGGTGATGTCCGACGGCAGCAGGTCGGGGGTGAACTGGATGCGGCTCATTCTGGCATCAAGGTGCCGGGCCAGCGCCTTGACCGTACGGGTCTTGGCCAGCCCCGGCAGACTTTCCAGCAGCAGGTGCCCGTTGGCCAGCAGGCCCAGCAGGATCTGGCGAATCACCCGGTCCTGGCCCAGTACGCTGGCGGCCATGCTGGTGTGCAATGCCTGTAGATTTTGGAGCGCGGTCATCGGAATCGTCCTTGAAGCAGTGGGTCACCAGGGCGCGGCAACCACGAAACGGATACTGCGCTGCCCCTCCAAACCTGGGCTTACCAGACGTATTGCAGGCGCAATGTCCAGGTGTTCACATCCGGCGAACCACGCCGCTCGGACACCGTATCGGAGTAGGCCAGCAAGCCGCCGAACTGCGGTGACAACATGAAGCCCATACTGGCGCCGAGCAGGGCGTTTTCCTGTTTGTTGTCTTGCCAGTCGCCGTCGATGCGGCTTTCGCCGCCGCGGCTATAGGTAGCGTCCAGTGAGGCCCAGAGCGCGCGGTTAAACGTGTAGCTGTAGTGGCCTTCAATGGCGTACAGCGGCTTCTGTTCAAGTTTGCGGTCGCCCTGGTAATCATCGTTGTCGCCAAACAGCGACACCCAGGTATTGATCTCCAGCCAGGTCGGGCCGACCGGCGTGCCGAAGCCCAGTTCGGGTTTGAACACCCAGCGATTGGAGCCGATGTTGATGACCCGATCCTTGTCGTAATCGCCGGTGGGGGCGGTGATCCAGAGCGCGCCGGTCAGGAAGGTTTCCGGTTGCCAACTGGCGAACTCTTCGGCCGTCAGCGCCGGGCCGCCGAAGAGGTTATGCACCAGCACCACTTGGGTATCGCCCATGCCGCCGTTGTGTTTGGTGCCGTCGAAGAAGCGCGCGTTGTCGAACGACGCCGAAACATCGGCATACGGCTGGATCAACTGGATCGCACTGTTGCGCCCGTCGATACCAAACGAGCGCGCGTAGCGAAACAGGTAAAGATCGGCATTGAGCGACAGGCCGGTGATCGGCAGCGTGGTGTCGATGGGGGTGTTGGTGTCGACCCGGTTGTAGTAGCCGAACACCATGTTCAAATCGGTGGGCAGGTTCTGCCAATCCCTGGCGTTATCGGCAAACCCTGCGGCTGGCACCAGGGCCAGTGTCGATGCACACAACGCACTCAGTCGGGCACGTGAAACCATGGCGCTACTCCTTGTCGGCCTGATATCGGAAGTGACGCGCGCGGTTCAGACTGGCTGGCACCGAGCGCGCGGGCTTACTTGAGCGGTGTCAACGGCGGCAGCGTCCATTGACCGTTACCTACCTCAGGCGTGGGCAGGTAAATCCGCAGTACGGCGTAAAACGGACCAGGGGGAGCCGGCAACCAGTTGCTCTGTTCTGCTTTGGGCGGTTCGTGGTGCTGCAGGGCCAGGGTCAGGCCGCCATCGGCATCGCGCTTGAGGCTGGGCAACATGCGCGAATTGATCAGGTAGCGCTTCTTGTGGTTGGGCACCAGCAGCTTGGTCTTGGCGTCGTACATGGTCAGCGACCAGAACGCATCCGCCGGCGGCAGCTGGTCTTTGTTGAAGTGCAGGGTGTAGCTGTGCCGTGCGCCATTGGCCGGTTTGCCTTCGCTGTCGACGAAGTAGCCCAGGTACGCGGCTTCGTCGGTGGAGTTGCCGAAGATGCCCATGTTGGCGCCGGCGTAGCGGTACAGGTAGTTATTGTTCAGGTGATCGCGGCTGCCGAACAGATCACCGCTGGACACTTGATGAGTGTCGACCTTGTCTTTCTTGAACGCGGCAAACTCAGCCTTGCCGTCGGCAATCCCGTCTTCCAGGGCCTTGCGCTGTTCGGCGCTGAGCTGGTTGAGCTTGAACGGCGCGCCGGGGGAGATGCCGATTTTGGCGAAACGCGCCAGCAGGTCTTTCTCGCTGTCCTGGGGCGCGGCGAACGCCAGCATGAAATTCAGGTAGCGGAACAGTTGCGGGCTGTCGCTCATGGTGGCGGTGGGTTTGGGCCATTCGACCTTCGGCGCGCTGGCCGGTGCAGGTTGCTTGACGTAGCTGCTCAGCGGCTGGACTTTATAGCCGCTCTGAATCTGCTTGACCTTGCCCAGGTCTTTTCCGTCGAACAACTGCGTGCGGTATAGCGCATAGGCGATGTTGCTCTCGCTGTAGACCACACGGTCGATGTCTACCGGTTGCTGACCTTTCCAATCCGGCCCGGCGATCATGTAGTGGCCACCGTTGTTGCCGGTGCTGCGCGTGCCCAGGTACGCGAAGTTCTGCGTATAGAGGTCGATCAACTGCACCGAGTAGTAACGGTTGTCGTCGATCTTGGGCAGGGTCAGCACCAACGGTTCGCGGCGCAGGTCCATCCACACGAACGAGTAGGGCGTGTCGGAGTTCGGCGTGACGAATGCGGTGTCCTTGGGCGTGAACACCTGGGCGGTATTACCGATGTGGTTGAACGGCGCCTTGAAGTTGGCGCCGCCCTTGTCGACGGCTTGGGTGTAGAGAGTTTTGTACATTTCCACCACCGGAAAACCATACAGGTAGGCTTCCTTGGCGATGGCCCGCGCTTCGCTCGGGGTGGCGGTGAAATCGGCCCAGGCGCCGCTGCTCAGGAGGATCGAGAGGCTCGCCAACAGCAGGCGCGTCGGTTTTCTGATCATGTTGTTGCGTCTCTTAGGGAACTGGGGTGATGTCATCGAGTTTCCAGCTTTTATCGAAGTAGGCTTCGGTCGGCGCATACAGTCGGAAATAGCTGAACCAGTGTTTGCCGGGCAGAGTTTGCACCCAGTTGCGCTCGAAGTCTTTTGGCGCGTGCGGTCCGAAGTAAAGATCAACCGAACCGTCGGGATTTTTCTTCAAATCTTGGCGTGACGACAGGTCGGCCTTGCGTTGCGGGTTGTCGATCAGGCAGCGGCTGTCGATGTCGTACACGGTCATCGACCAGAATTGCTTGGCAGGTGGGTTGGCGCTGATGTGCAGTTTGTAGGTCTTGCCGCCGTCGAGCCACTGGCCGTCTTTATCCGTATAGGCACCCAGGTAGGTCTGGCCCAGGCCCGGGGTCTTGGACACCATGCCCTTGGTGTTGGTGACCGCCTCATAGAACCAGGCGCTGCGCTCCCACAACTGGTCGTAATAGCCCACGCGCTGGGACGGTTCGGTGATATTCAGCACGGTGTCCCATTGCCGATCCTTCCAGTACTGCGCCTGGGGGAAACGTTTGGCGAACGCGTTGGCCTTGGCGATCAGCTCGCCCATTTGCGCGCCTTGTTCCAGCGCCTTGCGCTGGTGTTCGTTGGGGTTGAAGGGTTTGTCCTTTTCGATGCCCAGGCTGGCGAGCATCGCCATATAGAAGCGGTCGCGCTCGTTGACCGGCTCCTTCTGGATGATTTCATGCAGGCGCTGCCAGTACGCCATGCCCCGCGGCTGGGTGCCGGACCAGGCCTTGCCGCCGGGGGACAGCAAACGAGTAGGGCCAGGTTTGGCGCGCTGGGCATACGGGTACATCTTGAACTGTTCGACCAGCGCCTTGCCTTTGGCCGGGTCCGGATCGAGCACACGGAAGCCAACCAGCACGTTCATGGTTTCTGATTTGGCTACGTAGTATTTATCGGCATCGGCCGGCGGCTGCTGGCCCGGCGCAAGCACCAGGTAACGACCGCCCTTGCCCTGATCCGGGCCGGTCTGGCCCATGTCGATAATGGCGCGCTGCCAGAAATCACCGATGCCGCCGGCGGTTGGCCCTGGCGGCAGCTCGATCACCAAGGGCCCGGTTTCATTCAGGTCGACGAAACCCAGGATATACGGCGTGGTGGCGTTGGCCGTAATGACCCCGAGTTTGTCTTCATAGGTCGTGAGCACCATCAGGTCGCCGTTGCGCGCACCGAGCTTGCGGCTGAATTCGTCCTGCCATTGGGCGTAGGACACCAATGGCAAAGCCCACAGAAAACTCTGAGTGGCCTGCTGAAAGTCCAGCTCCCCATACAGCTTGGCGATTTCACTGTGGGCCGGCAGCTCGCCTTCCATAGTGATCGGCCCTATACGAGTGTCCAGGGTCTGGGCGTGAACACCCACCCCGCAACTGGCTGCCAGTGCTAACAGGCTGAAACCGGCACCGCGAATCAGAGCGTGCATAAATATCCTTATTTTCCGAAGGTAACGTTGATCCCGGCAAACAGGGTGAACTGCGGCAGCCCATCGCCTTTGCGCGCGACGGTCCACTGCGGTTCGACAAAGGCGTTGACGATATTGCTGCCGGACTTCCAGGCCTTGCCCGCACCGAATCCGATGGGGATGTAGTGGGTGTCGTTTTTCAGGTCGAAGGTCCAGGTGCCGGTAGAGCGCAGATACCAGCCCTTGGGCAGGTTATGAATGATGAACGGTTGGAAGGTGGCGCTCTCCACATGGGCGCGGTGGCTGTCGCCGGCAAACGAACTCTGGTATTGCACCAGCGCGCCGAGCAGGCCGCGGGGCGATGCATCGATGGCGACGGCGGCCAGACCGGCCTGCCATTTGCCGGTGCCCAGCTCATCCTGTTCGGCGGTGGGCGCGGTTATCTGCGGACCGATGCCCAACTGCACGCCGTCGGTTTTGAGCAAAAATATATCGAACAGATTCAGGTCACCAATACCGGTGCTGTAACCGTTATGCGGATCGGGGCGGGTGCTCAGGGGTAGGGTGGCGCGCAGCAGCTGTGGCACGCCTATAAAGTTCGACGGCGCAATCGGCAAGGTGCCGCGTAGCAGGAGGTCATTGGTATGCACGTCCGTGTTGTACAACCTCGGCGAATAGTAATCTTGCAGGTTTGCGCCTGGCGCGAGATTAAGTGGGTTGTTGCTCTTGTTCGCCGTTTCGGCGTTATCGGCGTAGGCAGAACATGTGGGCAAAGCGAAAGCAGCCAGCATCAATGCCGGAGTGAGCGGTGACCTGAGCATAGCGATTCCCCAATTCCCTGGTAGCTGGCTCGAAAACGTCTTGGTGTCTGGGCAGTCCCGTCGTTCGCAAGCTGTAGGACATGTCGATTGAAGCTAGCAGGAAAATTCCGATGCGCCAGCAATCCGAACGAATTAGTTGTGAAGCGCTGCCCATTCATTGCCATTCGCGATAAGAGCCAATGGCGGATTTAGGGCGGAGGAGGGATTGGAGCGAGGAAACGGAGGCAGTCAGCCGATGATGGAATTGACCTTGTCACGCAGTTGATCGATGGAAAACGGTTTGCCAATCACATGCATGTCCGCCGGCGCGTCGATGTTTTCGGCATAGCCGCTGGCAAACAGGATCGGCAAGCCGGGCCGCAGTGCGCGTACTTTGGCTGCCAGTTCTTTGCCGTCCATGTCCGGCAGGCCCACATCGGTCATCATCAGCTGAATCAGCTGGCTTTCATCATTGACCATGCCCAGCGCCTCCGCTGCGTCAGCCGCCTCAATGACCGTGAACTCCAACTCTTCGAGGACATCGACGATCAACATGCGCACGATGTGGTCGTCTTCGACTACTAGGATGGTGGAGGAGGCTGCGGACATAGTGAGGTTTCCCGAAAATTGGAGGTGCAGGTCGTATGAATGCAAAGACCATCCTCTAGTGAGTCGTGTCAATCGCAGCAAGTTCCCCTGGCGCGTATTGTGACGGGAGTCTGCGCGAATGTCTTGCCCGGATGATGCGCGGCAGCAAGGCGGCCCCGGCGCGCTGGGTGCAGCAACGTCGGGGCCGCAGGCACGGCTTATAGGACCGCAGTGGAGAGGCTCGATACGTCGACATTACCCGTACGGTCTGGGGTCAGGTCTGTGGGGGAGAATTGACTTATCTGATACTCGGGAACAGCGGAATCGCGCTTATAGGCGTCAAGTCGATAGGGCGATATACCCCTGTTCAACGTGCGCTCCAGACCATTCCTCATCGAATCGGGCGAATCAAACGTGACGTACCCATAGTTGGGATCGAAATAGAACCATTGCTTGCTCGCACCGTCGACCTTTACACCCGCGAGCAGCGCGTGGTGTTCCGATGCGACCCTAAGCGTGGTTGATTCGGTGGCATTGGCCAACTCCGAGATAATGGTGGTATAGGGCACACGCCGGGGCGTCTGGCCCATGTGATAAAGGGTTTCCGTGCCGGTGATCTTTTGTAGGGTCTCTATATTGCTGATAAAAGCGGCATTGCTTGGCACGTTCGGGTTAGCGGCGGCGGTGTAAAAATTGCTCAGCAGCGTGTGTTCTTTACCGGTGCCGATGGCAAGGGCCATGGCATTGGAAATCCCCGCACATTCGCCCTCGGAGCCCATATTGACCAGGCTGAGGTAGAAGTCCTGGGGCATCCGATGCAAATGCCCGCCTGCTGCGGCGATATCTTTTTCAAAGTACGCCAGGCGGTGGAAAGATTCCGCGATAGCTTTTTGTTTGATGGCTTTGGCCAATGTGCCCATGTCTTCGGGAGAGAAACAGTACTGCGACAGGCGCTGCAGATCGGGAATGTTCAGGTTGGGTGAATAGCCGGGGATATCACTCGGATTGCCGTAGTCGAACCCCTGGTCAAAGGCTGCACGGTTTTCCTTACGCATGCCGTGGTTATATTTGGCGGTAAAGTTCTTATGCTCCTCCTTGGTCAGGCGGGTGACAGTGCCTTGAGCGTTTTCAGGCTGGAGCAGGTTGTAAATGCGGTCGAAAAAGCCGTGGAGCGGCATATCTCGGGTTGGCGGCACCGCAGGTTTGAAGTCTGCCAAGGCGGGGCCGTACGGCTGTTGCCGGGCAACGTCGTAGGCATGCCATTGGTTGTTGTGCAGCACTGCGGTGGTCTCCACGGTGCGGTCCGCGAGGGTGAACGTACCCGCCGATAGCGTGGCATAGCCTTTGTTGGCCCGGACCAAGTCATACGCGCCCGTTGCGCCGCGCAGGGCATTGACCCCTTGGGTGACCAGGGAAACCCCTGTGTTAGCCACGGCGCGTGTGCCTTTGGCAATCGTTCGCCCTACCGCCTGCGTAACCCGTGCAGCCCCGACCAGTAAGTCGCCGGCCCCGCTTACGGGGTTGAAGGCGCCGATGGCGGCGGCACCGATCACCTTCGCCGTGTTGAGTGCTTTGACCGTCGTCGACGCCGAACTCTTGACGGCCTTGGCCACTTTGCCCGCCGTTCCCACTCCAACGGTCACGAAACTGAACATATCCAGTGCCAGGTCCGTGGCGCCTTCGGCATAGTTGCCATTCTGAAAGTTGACGATAGCGGACCTGAGCGGCACCAGGTTCAAGAAGAAATCCGCCAGTTTCCATTCCACCTCGTTTTGCTTGTCCAGAGGGGTGACCCCCTTGGCTTGCTTGACCACCTGTGCATTGTCGATATCGAGGTGTTCCACAAACGCATCGGCAATCGACTGAGTGCGCGACGAGGTGAAGGTGGCCGGTGCCAGCGTGCCATCCGCGGGCTTGAGCGCAAAATCGCCGGCTGCGACGCTCTTGGGCACGAACGCCTCAATTTTTTCTTCTTGATTGGCGTTGCGCTCCCGGCGTCGGGTCAGTTCGCTCTCGGGCACCTTATTGATCGTGCCGCGCTTACTATCCACTTCATACACCGTCACACCGTCCGCGCCGGTGGCCTTGATCAACAGCTTATGATCCGTGTGGTGCAGGGTGCGGGAGGTAAAATCCAGTCCCAGTTCATAGGTTTTCTTCTGGAAGAACTCCAGTTTGCCGTGCTCCAGATGCTGGCGGTCGGCGGGCGGTAACTGGGAAACGAGCTGTTTGACCAGCGTCCCCAAGCCCTGCTTGTGTGAATCGATGGTCTGTTTGAATTGCTCGTTGAACGCCTTGTTCACGCCCAGCGCAAGCGGCGCGTTAACCGCTGCGATAGGAATGCGCGGGTCGGTGGTTTTCCAGGTGTAATCGCGCAGCTCCATCATGGCGATGTCGAGCAGCGAGTACCGCCCGGCCGGTCGTCGATTCGGGTCATAGAGCGGCCCCTCATAGGGCGTGCTGGTATCGTCAATGCTCAGCAGTTTTTCTTCGAACGGTACGTTATCGCCAAAGGTCTCGCGCAGCTTTTGCAACGCGATCTGTTTGCGGCTGGGCAGCTCGCTATTCAGTTGGGCCGAGGCGTTGAGTCGTTCGGATTGCTGGGCGTTATAGGCGCTTCTGGCGTTGTCCAGCTCATCAGCGGTGTAACTGTCGTTCTCACGCTTGGGCAACATACCGTTGACCACCGCCCAATCCACTAAAGCCCCTCTCTGCGCACCTTCGGGGGCCACCGCGCCGGACCCTTTTGCTGCCTGCATGACTTGCGCAAACGTCATATTGGCTACCGTCCCCGGGGCTTGCGCCTCCACCGCTGCTGCGGCGATGCAGAAACTGGCCCAGGCCTGGCTGCCATAGGTGAGCGCGGCCGGTATCTCTTTGACGAGCAGTTGCGGCGCCACCCGCGCCAGTAGCAAGTGCGCGGCGAACCTCGCTGTTGCGTGGGTGGCGCGACCTTCCTTGACCAAGTGCAAGCTGAGCCGGTTGACGATATCGGACGGCGCCTTGCCCCAGTGCTGCTCACTGGCCAGATCGAATCCGGCCACATGGTTGCGATGGGGGACGAACATCGAGTCCAGGTCCAGGCCCATGTTGATGGCCGCGAGCACGTAGTCATTGACGCTGCCAGGGGTGTCAGCGCCGCCCAATTCGGTCTGGATCGCCTGGCCAATCGCCTGGGCGCGAGGGGATGCCACCAGTTTTGCCAGGGCGTTGGGCGGGTCTCGCAGCTCTGCATCGGACAACGGGGTCTGTTCGAGCAGATAACCTAGGGCACCTTTGCGCGCATCCTCCAAGGGCAGACCGGGCAGACCTGCGGTATTTTTGTCCACCAGCGTGCCGATTTTGCTCTGGTCGGCAACGCTCAAGGGGATCGGCCAGGACAGCCCGCCGCCGAAATTGCCCAGGGGCGACTGCAGTGCCCGCTGGGCCACTGCCTCGGCCAAGTACACAACGTAGTGGCGGCGGGTAGGCTGCGCCAGGCGTTGTTCGCTGATAAACGCGTCAAGGTTCACGGTAGTGGCGGTGCCAGAGGCCAGGTGGCGCGGCATCGACCGCGCTTTTAACGCGTCAGCCACGGCCTGTTCATCGGCGTCTGCCGGCAGCTCCTTGGCCAGGCTGAAGAGCGCCTGCGCCAATTCGCCCCAGTTACGCTGGTCGGCCAGGGCCTGTTGCAGGCTCTGCGTGCCGGAAGAGGAGGACTGTTCAGGCTTTGCAAGAGCTTGAGCCGTGCTCGCGCCTGACGGTAATCGGGAAACCGATGCCAATGGTGGACTCACCAGGGCAGAGGGAGTGGGCAAACGTGGAGTGTTGACTGCATTCATCGCGGGCTACCTGTTGGTCATGGTTGGAAGTGCCTTGTTGACGAACATCCCTGTACCCGAGGCTTGTCATTAGGTGTCCGTTGCAGACAGGAGCGTTCCGCAGAGCCGTATGCCCAAGTTGTCAGCCTATATGTAGATAAATACGGGCAAACATCGCGCGGCGAGGGTGCTAAAGCTGGCTAACCGCCAGGTTTTGTTCCGCTCGTTGCGTCAGAAACATAGCCCTCACTGCCACGTTTGGGGCAAACTCCCCGTTTTTCCGTATTTGGCCAAGGCATGCCCATGACTCCCGCTTCGTCCGTCGATGAAAAGAGCTTTCGTACCCTCCTGAGCCGAAACGTGGCATTGCCCCTGGGTGTGGGCGTGCTCAGCGCGGTGTTTTTCGTGTGCCTGATCACCTATTTGCTGTCGGTGATCCAGTGGGTGGAGCACACCGATCGGGTCATCAATAACCTCAATGAGACGTCAAAGCTGACAGTCGACCAGGAAACCGGCATGCGCGGCTTTCTGATCACCGGCGATGAGCACTTCCTCGATCCGTACGAGGTGGCCAAACCGCGGATCATGTCCGACCTGCGTAACCTGCAGGAGCTGGTTGCCGATAACCCGCAGCAGGTCGACCGCCTCAAGCGTCTGGAGGCGCTGCAACTGGAGTGGAACAAGTACGCCCAGACAATGATTGATATGCAGCGCCAGAGCGGCGACTACCGCAGCGCCGTCAAGGCCGGGCGTGGCAAGCGCCTGACCGATGAGATCCGCAAGGAATACGACGATGCCGTGGCGATGGAGCAGCAGTTTCGCATTGCCCGCAATGCCGACGTGACCCGTACCACAGTGATCAGCGTCGGCCTGTACCTGGTATTCGTACTGGGTTTGAGCGGTTTTCTTGCCTATGTCGGGCGTAAAAATCTAGTAGCTCTTTCAGAGAGTTACAGCGCAAACCTCGCGTCACAACAGAAGATTGCTCGGCGTCTCGAACAGCAAGCGTGGCTGCGTAATGGCCAGACCGAACTGGCCGAGCAGGTGCTGGGCCAGCTGACCCTGAACATGCTGGGGCGCAATATCCTGCAGTTTTTTGCCCAATACATGGGCTCGGTGGTCGGCGCACTGTATGTGCGCGAAGAGCATGGCGGCCTCAAGCGCATCGCCACCTACGGTTTCTCCCGCGAGCAGGAGCAGCAGGAACAAGCGATCTACAGCGACGAAGGCATTGTCGGCCAGGCCGCGCAGTTGGACCGCCTGATCCGCCTGGACGATGTGCCGGTGGACTACTTCAAAGTCAGCTCGGGCCTGGGCGAAGGCGCTACCCGCAGCGTGCTGGTAATGCCCACCAGCGACGATGATCGCGTCAACGGCGTGATCGAATTGGGTTTCCTGCGCCCGCTGCAGGAGCGCGATACGGAATTGATGGAGCTGATCGCCGGCAATATCGGCACGTCCATCGAGGCCGCGCGCTATCGCCAACGCTTGCAGGAAGTGCTGGCCGAAACCCAGCAGCTCAACGAAGAGCTGCAAGTGCAGCAGGAAGAACTCAAGACCGCCAACGAGGAGCTCGAAGAACAGTCGCGCATCCTCAAGGAATCCCAGGTTCATCTGGAGACCCAACAAGCCGAACTGGAGCAGACCAACGAGCAGTTGGCCGAGCAGACCCAGACCCTGGCTGAGCAGCGCGACGCCATGGATCGCAAGAATATCGAGCTGAACCAGGCCCAACTGGAGCTGGAAGACCGCGCCGAAGAGCTGCAGCGTTCAAGCAAATACAAGTCCGAATTCCTCGCCAACATGTCCCACGAGCTGCGTACGCCACTCAATAGCTCACTGATCCTGGCCAAATTGCTGGCGGAAAACCCCCAGGAAAACCTCAGTGCCGAGCAGGTCAAGTTTGCCGAGTCGATCTACTCGGCGGGCAACGATCTGCTTAACCTGATCAACGACATCCTGGATATTTCCAAGGTCGAAGCCGGCAAGCTCGAAGTACGCCCGGAAAATTCCAGCGTGGCGCGTCTGGTGGACGGTCTGCGGGGGATGTTCGAACCGCTGGCGTCCGATCGCAAGCTGGGTTTCCAGGTGGAGGTGCAAGAGGGGGCGCCGGCCATGCTGTTCACCGACCGCCAGCGCCTGGAGCAGATCCTCAAGAATCTGCTGTCCAACGCGATCAAGTTCACCGAGCAGGGCCAAGTGAGCCTGTCGGTGTCCGGCGCGGCCGAAGGCGGGATTGTGTTCACGGTGCGCGATTCCGGGATCGGCATCGCCCCGGACCAGCAAGAGAGCATCTTCGAAGCCTTCCGCCAGGCCGACGGCACCACCAACCGCCGTTACGGCGGCACGGGCCTGGGCCTGTCGATTTCCCGCGACCTGGCCACCTTGCTCGGTGGTTCGATCCACGTCACCAGCGAACCGGGCAAGGGCAGTGTGTTTACCCTGACATTGCCGGAACAGTACGTCGAGCACGAGGAACAGCCCCAGCCAATCGAACCCCCGCACCCGGTGGTTGCAGCACCTGCGCCGGTCCCGGTCAAGGTCTCGCCCTTGCCGGTGGCCGATGCCGAGCAGATCCCGCGCTTTGCCGACGACCGCGACAAGGCCCCGTTCACCACGCGCTGCATCCTGGTGGTGGAAGACGAGCCGAACTTTGCCCGCATCCTGTTCGACCTGGCCCATGAACTGGGCTACCAATGTCTGGTCGCCCACGGCGCCGACGAAGGCTACAACCTGGCCGAGCAGTACATCCCCGACGCGATCCTGCTCGACATGCGCCTGCCGGACCATTCCGGGTTGACCGTGCTGCAACGCCTGAAGGAACACGCCAGCACCCGGCACATCCCGGTGCATGTGATTTCCGTGGAAGACCGGGTCGAGGCCGCCATGCACATGGGCGCCATCGGCTACGCAGTCAAGCCCACCACCCGTGAAGAACTCAAGGACGTGTTCGCGCGCCTGGAAGCCAAGCTGACGCAAAAGGTCAAACGCGTGCTGCTGGTGGAGGACGATGACCTGCAACGCGACAGCATTGCCCGCCTGATCGGCGACGATGACATCGAGATCACCGCCGTAGGCTTTGCCCAGGAAGCTCTCGAACTGCTGCGCAGCAACGTCTATGACTGCATGATCATCGACCTCAAGCTCCCGGACATGCTCGGCAACGAGCTGCTCAAACGCATGGCCACCGAGGACATCTGCTCGTTCCCGCCGGTGATCGTCTACACCGGGCGCAACCTGACCCGCGATGAAGAAGCCGAACTGCGCAAATACTCGCGCTCGATCATCATCAAGGGCGCCCGCTCGCCGGAGCGGCTGCTGGACGAAGTCACACTCTTTCTGCACAAAGTCGAATCCCAGCTGTCCCATGAACGCCAGAAGATGCTCAAGACCGCCCGCAGCCGCGACAAGGTGTTCGAAGGGCGCAAAATCCTGCTGGTAGACGACGATGTACGCAACATCTTTGCCCTGACCAGCGCCCTGGAGCATAAAGGCGCGGTCGTGGTGATCGGGCGTAACGGCCGTGAAGCCATCGACCGCCTCAATGAGGTTGAGGACATCGACTTGGTGCTGATGGACGTGATGATGCCGGAGATGGACGGCTACGAGGCCACGGCGCTGATCCGCCAGGACCCGCGCTGGAAAAAGCTGCCGATCATCGCTGTGACTGCCAAGGCTATGAAAGACGACCAGGAGCGCTGCCTGGCTGCCGGCTCCAATGATTACCTGGCCAAACCGATCGACCTGGATCGTCTGTTCTCGTTGATTCGCGTATGGCTGCCGAAGATGGAACGCATTTAAGTGGAGCGAAGTTTTTTGGAAAAAAGCAGCGATATTGAGCTGCGCCTGCTGATCGAGGCGATTTACCTCAAGTACAGCTATGACTTTCGCGACTATTCCGGGGCGTCGGTCAAACGTCGCGTGGCCCATGCCATGCGCCAGTTCGACTGCGCCACCATTTCCGCGCTGCAGGAGCGGGTGCTGCATGACCCGGCGGCGTTCATGCAGTTATTACAGTTCCTGACGATCCCGGTAAGCGAGATGTTCCGCGACCCGTCGCACTTTCTGGCGATCCGCCAGGAAGTGGTGCCGCTGCTCAAGACCTACCCGTCGATCAAGATCTGGATCGCCGGTTGCAGCACGGGAGAGGAGGTCTACTCCATGGCCATCCTGCTGCGCGAAGAGGGCTTGCTGGAGCGTACGATCATTTACGCCACCGATATCAACCCAGCGTCCTTGGACAAAGCCAAACAGGGCATTTTTTCCCTGGAGAACGTGCGGGCCTACACCACCAATTATCAGCAGGCCGGCGGGCAACGTTCGTTTGCCGACTACTACACGGCGGCATACGATTACGCGATCTTCGACAAGACACTGCGGGAAAACGTGACGTTCGCCGACCACAGCCTGGCCACCGACAGTGTCTTCTCAGAAACTCAGTTAATTTCTTGTCGTAACGTATTGATTTATTTTAATAAAAAGTTGCAAGACAGAGCGTTCGGATTGTTTCATGAGTCGCTGTGCCATCGCGGTTTCCTGGTGCTGGGCAGCAAGGAAACCCTGGATTTCTCCGGCTATAACAAACACTTCGAACCCTTGGTCAAGCAGGAACGGATCTACCGCAAATCATGAACGACGTTGCAGCCAGCCCGATTCGCGGGATTGAAGCCATCGTCGTCGGCGCGTCCGCCGGCGGCGTCGAAGCGTTGTTGGGTATTTTCAGCGAACTACCTAACGGCTTCGGCTTGCCCATCATCGCGGTGCTGCACTTGCCGGATGAGCGCCGCAGCCAATTGGCCGAAGTATTCGCCCGGCGCCTGCGCATCCCGGTGCGCGAAGCTCAGGACAAGCAATCCATCGAGCCCGGCACCCTGTACTTCGCCGGCCCCGGCTATCACTTGTCGGTGGAGCAGGATCGCAGCCTGTCCCTGAGCCAGGAAGAGCGTGTACATCACTCGCGTCCGTCCATTGATTTTCTGTTCACCTCGGCGGCGGATGCTTACGGCCCCGGGCTGCTGGCGATCCTGCTGACCGGCGCCAACCAGGACGGCGCACGGGGACTGGCCTACGTAAAACAGCAACACGGCACCACTGTTGTACAGGACCCAGCGGAAGCACGCGTGGACGTTATGCCCCGTGCAGCCCTGGCGTTGCAGACACCTGACCATATTCTGACTCTGAGCCGGATAGGCTCATTGCTGGTTTTGCTGGAATCTTCCCCATGTTAAGTACTGTCCAGGCCAAACTGCTGATCGTCGACGATCTGCCGGAAAACCTGCTGGCCCTCGAAGCGCTGATCAAGCGTGAAGATCGCCAGGTTTTCAAGGCATTGAGCGCCGACGAAGCGTTGTCCCTGTTGCTGGAGCATGAGTTCGCCATGGCGATTCTCGATGTGCAGATGCCCGGCATGAATGGTTTTGAGTTGGCCGAGCTGATGCGCGGCACCGAGAAGACCAAGAATATCCCCATCGTATTTGTCAGCGCCGCTGGCCGGGAACTCAACTACGCGTTCAAGGGCTATGAAAGTGGCGCGGTGGATTTCTTGCACAAGCCGCTGGATATCCATGCGGTCAAGAGCAAGGTCAATGTGTTTGTCGACCTGTATCGCCAGAGCAAGGCGATGAAATTGCAGGTCGAAGAGCTGGAGCGCAGCCGCCGCGAACAGGAACTGCTGCTCAACCGCTTGCAGGCCACTCAGGCCGAGCTGGAGCAGGCGGTGCGCATGCGCGATGACTTTATGTCGATCGTCGCCCATGAAGTGCGCACCCCCCTCAACGGCCTGATTCTGGAAACCCAGCTGCGCAAGATGCATCTGGCCCGAGACAACGCCGCAGCGTTCACCCTGGAAAAAATGCACGCCATGGTCGATCGCGATGAGCGCCAGATCCGCAGCCTGATCCGTCTGATCGAAGACATGCTCGATGTGTCGCGCATCCGTACCGGCAAACTGTCGATTCGCCCGGCGCGCTTCGACCTGGCGCAACTGGTTAGCAACTTGGTGGAGAACTTCGCTCCGCAAGTCGCCGCCGCTGAGTCGTCCATGCAGTTATCGGCCGAAGGCCCGGTAGTGGGGCATTGGGACGAGTTCCGGATCGAGCAGGTGGTGACCAACCTGCTGACCAACGCACTGCGCTACGGCGCCAAGAGCCCGGTGGACGTGCGGGTGTACAGCGAACACGGTGAGGCGCGGGTCGAAGTGCGCGACCGTGGTATCGGCATCAGCGAGGAAAACCAGAAACGCATTTTCCAACAGTTCGAGCGTGTATCGGCCAGTCAGGTTGCAGCCGGATTGGGCTTGGGGCTGTTTATTTCCGAGCAGATCGTCGCGGCCCACGGCGGCACCATTGAAGTCGAGAGTCGGATAGGCGAGGGCGCTCTGTTTCGCGTGTGCTTGCCCCTTGAACCGGCGGCGTGAACTCAATCGTCACCTCGACGCAACCTTCTACGTGACCCCATGGTCGTAGTTGCAGCAATTGACCGGACAAAGGCTTCCCATGAGTGAAGATGCACAAGATGTCGTACTGATCGTCGAAGACGACGAGTCCATTATGTTTGTGTTGGGTGAATACCTGGCGGGCCTGGGTTACCGGGTATTGAAGGCGATCAACGGCGAACAGGCTTTCGAAATCCTCGCCACCAAACCCCATCTGGACCTGATGGTGACTGACTATCGACTGCCGGGTGGCATCTCTGGCGTGCAGATCGCCGAGCCTGCAATCAAATTGCGCCCGGAACTCAAGGTCATTTTCATCAGCGGTTACCCGCAGGAAATTCTCGACTGCGACAGCCCGATCACGCGCAATGCGCCGATCTTGGCCAAGCCGTTTGATCTGGATACGCTGCAAGAGCATATCCAGCGTTTGTTGGCCTGAGCACAGTCGCTTGGGCGTAGTTCAGGCTCTTGCTGAGCCTGAATTCCCATGGGTGAAATTAACTGGGCTAAGCACCTCTGCGGCTTGCATGATCGGCCCCGTGAGGTCTGCCCAGCTATGACCGGGGCCCGAGAACTTTTGCGTTTTCCGTTGACTGTAAAGCGATCGAGTCACCGGCAGAGGAAGGGATTACCTCGCCCCATGCTCTTCGTACCCACTGAGCGGTCCTGCTTTCTGCCGAAACGATAGCTTTTCCCAGCCTTACCAGAGCGCTAACACCTTCAGTCTGAGGGTGCGCAAATCATTTCCCGTACTTTGGCCGTCAACAAGTCGAAGGTGAACGGCTTGGTGATCAACTGCATCCCCGGGTCCAGGAACCCGCCGCGCACTGCGGCATGCTCGGCATAACCGGTGATGAACAGCACTTTGAGGTCCGGCCTGAGCTGCCGGCCGATTTCCGCCAATTGGCGACCGTTCATGCCTGGCAGCCCGACATCGCTGATCAGTAGGTCGATACGCTGATCGGACTGGATAATCGGCACGGCGGTGTTGCCGTCGCCGGCCTCGACGTACGCGTAGCCCAGCTCCTTGAGCACTGCGCTGACCAGCAAGCGCACCGCCGCATCGTCCTCGACGATTAGCACGGTTTCGCCGTCAGTGGCGTAGGGCAGCAGGGTAGGATTCAGCGTTTGCTGGGCGATCACTTCGCCGACAAAACGTGGCAGGAACAGGCTGACTGTGGTGCCTTTGCCGACTTCGCTATGGATGATCACATGGCCCCGGGACTGACGGGCAAAGCCGTAGATCATCGACAGACCCAGCCCGGTGCCCTGGCCAATCGGCTTGGTGGTGAAAAACGGGTCGAACACGCGCCCCATAACGCTTTCGGGAATGCCGCAACCGGTGTCGCTGACGCTCAGCTCTACGTAGTCGCCCGGTGTGAGGGAGCCATAAGCGGCAGTGAACACGCTGTCGAGATGGCGGTTGGTGGTTTCCACGATAAGCCTGCCGCCGTTGGGCATGGCATCCCGTGCATTGATCACCAGGTTGAGCAGGGCGCTTTCCAACTGATTGGGGTCGGCCTCGGCGGTCCACAATTGCTCGCTCAGACGCATGTCTAGACCGATACTTTCATTGATGCTGCGTTGCAGCAGCTCACCCATGGACGTGACCAACTGGTTGATTTGCACCGGTTTGGAGTCGAGGGACTGACGGCGAGAAAACGCCAGCAAACGGTGGGTGAGGCCGGCGGCGCGGTTGGCGGAGGTGACGCCCAGGTCGATCAGGCTGTCCAGATCGTCCAGCTTGCCACGGGCCACACGCCTTCGCAGCAGCTCCAGGCTACCGATGATGCCGGTGAGCATGTTGTTGAAGTCATGGGCGATGCCGCCGGTCAATTGACCGACCGCTTCCATTTTCTGGGATTGGCGCAGCGCTTCTTCGTTGTTGCGCAGTTGGGCGGTACGCTCTTCGACCTGTTGTTCAAGGGTTTCCAGGGTGCGTTGCAAGCGCAGCTCGCTTTCGCTGAGGTCGATCAAGCGGTCCCGCGCTTCATATTGGCGGCGACGCCCGCGCAGGGCGGCGCTGACCAGGCTGATCAAAGTCACCGGGTGAAACGGTCGCTCAAGGAAGGTCACGTTGCCCAACAAGCCGCTGAGGTAGGATGAGCCGTTCTGCTCGCCGCCGCCGTGGTGGGTCAGCAGCACAATGGGCAGGTCCGACCAGGCGGGCTGCTGGTGTAGACGCTCCAGCAACGGCTCCAGGTCGACGCCACGCAAAGCCTCGGCAGCGATGATCAACAGACCCGCGCCTTGTTCCAGGGCTTCGCACAGGGCCTTGAGGTTGCTGGCAATGATGCCGCTGTAGCCGGCCTCATTGAGCATCATCAGCGCCAAGGTGCCGTCGCGGCCCATGGGCGCCAGCACAATGGCACGCTCGGAGACGGGAGACAGGTCTGTCACTCTCCCTCTTCCTTCAATAACGGCGATCCGGCGCCCATGTAGGTGGGGATGCCGCGTAGCACGCCTTGGAAATTATCCAGTGGTTGGCCCACGGTCATGCCCTGGTTGCTGATGCGGTATTCGCGAATCGTCGATTCATGGGTGCCTGTGCGCTTCTTGATAATGGAGATGGCGCGACGGACCTTGCCCAGCGCTTCGAAATAACGCAGCAGAATCACAGTGTCGGCCAGGTAAGTGATGTCCACCGGCGCCTGCATGTCGCCCACCAGACCGTGCTGGGCCACCGTCATGAAGGTCGCCGCGCCACGGCGGTTGAGGTACAGCAGCAGCTCATGCATATGCAGGATCAGCGCGTTCTCTTCTGGCATGGCGGCCTGATAGCCGTTAATGCTGTCGATCACCACGGTTTTGATCCCGCGTTCGTCCACGCAGCGGCGCACGCGGTGGGAGAACTCGCCGGGGGACAGTTCCGCGGCGTCTACCTGCTCGATCAGCAGGTTGCCGGTGGCTTGCAGGGCGGCGAGGTCGATGCCCATGTTTTTCATACGTTCGAACAGCAGGCCCAGTTCTTCATCGAAAATGAACAACGCGGCTTTTTCCCCACGGGCCACGGCGGCGGCGGCGAAGATCATCGAGATCAGCGACTTACCGGTACCGGCCGGGCCGAGGATCAGGCTGCTGGAGCCGGTCTCGACGCCGCCGCCCATCAGCGCATCCAGTTCGCGAATGCCGCTGCTCAGGGTCTGGCGGATGTAGCCGCCACGATGCTCGGCCGCCACCAGGCGCGGGAACACATGGATGCCGTCGCCCATGATGGTGAAATCGTGGAAACCGCCGCGGTATTTCTGCCCACGGTACTTCACCACCCGAACGCGTCGGCGTTCAGCGCCGTAGTTGGGCGTCAGTTCTTCCAGACGAATCACGCCATGGGCCACGCTGTGTACGGTTTTGTCGAGGGATTCGGTGGTCAGGTCGTCCAGCAGCAAAACGGTGGCGTCGTAGCGCACGAAGTAATGCTTGATGGCAAGGATCTGTCGGCGATAGCGCAATGAGCTTTGCGCGAGCAGACGAATCTCGGACAGGCTGTCGACCACCACACGGGTCGGCTTTACGCGCTCGACCACTTCGAAAATCTGCCGGGTGGCTTCGCCCAGTTCCAGGTCGGAGGAATACAGCAGGCTCTGCTGGTGTTCAGCGTTCAGCAGGCTTTCGGGCGGGGTCAGTTCGAAGATGTGGATATTGTCATCCAGGTCCCAGCCATGGGACTTGGCACCCTGGCGCAGTTCGCGCTCGGTTTCGGACAGGGTGATGTACAACGATGTTTCACCGTTTTTCGCGCCGGCCTGCAGGAAATGCAGGGCTACGGTAGTTTTGCCGGTCCCCGGCTCACCTTCGAGCAGGAACAAATGGCTGCGGGACAAACCACCGGAAAGAATGTCATCAAGACCTTCGATGCCAGTGGCCGCTTTTTCGGTTAACAGCGCTTTAGATGTAGACAAGAAGTGCCCTCAGGTCACAAGCGAGGAGAGGTGCACGCCCGTTCGGGCGCGCCATATGCACTTGACCGTTGGCTATTGCGGGGGTTCAACGTTTTCGCCGGGTTTGTGCGCGGCGTCGGCTTTTTTCCAATTTGTTGTAGACGCCTACAGCCCTTGTTGCAGCGCGGGATCGTCGGGGTTCTGTTGTTCGAGCTGGGCGAGCAGCACCTGCACATTCTGCAATTGGCCGCTTTCTTTCCAGTAGTTGATCAACAGCACCCGCGCCTTGCGGTTGGCCGGGTGGCGCTGGACGATTTCTTCCAACTGACGCTGGGCGGCTTCCAATTCCTTCTGGGCGTGCAGGGTGGTGGCCAGGTCGTAGCGGTAATCCTGATTGTCCGGTTCCAACTCCACTGCTTTGGACAGACCAAGCAACGCGTACGTCCGCTCACCGTGGTGCAGTAGCCACAGGCCCAGGGCATGTTGCAGGTAAGCCGACTCGGGATGCGCCGCCAATTGCCGGGCCAGCAATTGCCGCGATTCGTCGGTTTTACCTTGTTTGTCCAGCAGCTCGATTTGCGCCACCACCGCCGGCAAGTTATCCGGTTGCAAGCGCGTGGCCTGTTCCAAGGCGGCCTGCGCCTCGGGTAGCAGGGCACTGTGAATGTACAGGCGCGCCAATTGAATCCAGCCTTCGGCGGTTTCGGGTTGGGCCTTGAGGTGTTTGACGTACTCGTCCAGCACCTGTTGCAACGGGCCGAAGTACAGGCCCAGGGTATCCGGCGACAAGCCCAGCAGGGCATTGGCCGCGGCAAAACGCACGGGTTGTTCGGGGTCGTCGAGCACCGGGCCGAGCAACAGCGTGCGCTGGCCGGTAGGCACCAGGCCGACGATGCTATGAATCGCCGCCTCGCGCACCAGGGGCGACGGGTCGGCCAAGTCTTTATCCGCCAGCTTCAAGGCTTGAGGGCTGGGGTAGTTGGGCAATTCCGCGTGCAGGGCGGCGCGGCGTTCGGGCGACAGGTCCGGCCGCGCCAATTGCTGATACAGCACGCGCGCCGCGCCCGGTTCGCCATTGTGCGCCTGCTTCAATGCCTTGGAGTAACCATGGGCAATCGCGGGCGGCACCGCCACCGGCGTGCTGCGAGTGAAATACCAGGTGATGAGTACGATAAACAGCAGGGCGCACAGGCCAACGAGGGCGTAGCGGCGTGACTTTGGCATGCAGGTGTCCGAAAGCGTAAGCAGTTCGTTGAAAGGCGCAAGCTTCGACCAGACCACGGCAGGTGTCAAACCCGCATCAGGTGAGTACGTACTCCACCGGCTCCAACGCCGGCGGCAGTTGCGTCGCCCCCAGAGCGGCCAGGACCTCACGCTCCAGGGTGCGCAGGATGGCGTTGCAGGGCAGGTCGTTTTCGTCGAAGCCGAAGGGGTCTTCCAGGTCGTCGCCGATTTCATCCAGGCCGAAGAACGTATAGCTGACGATGGCGGTGAACACCGGGGTCAGCCAGCCCAAGGGCTCGGCCATGGCGAACGGCAGCAGGATGCAGAACAGGTAGATGGTGCGGTGCAGCAGCAAGGTGTAAGGGAAGGGCAGCGGGGTGTGCTTGATACGTTCGCACGCGGCCTGCACCTGGCTCAGGCTGACCAGGCGGGTCTCCCATTGGGTGTAGCGCCATTCGCTGATTGCACCTTGTCCGGCCAGCTCGCTGAAGCGCGCGCCCAATTGCTGCAGGACCTGGTCGGGCAGGTTCGGATGGTCGGCCTGCACTTTCGCCCAAGGCTGGATCGCAAGGGCTTCGTCTTCATGGCGCAGACGCGCGATCAAGCCGTGAGAGAAGCCACACACGGCGCGCAACAGGCTCGCGCGCTCGAACGTATCGGTCAGCGCCTGGGTCTGTCGGATCAGCGAGCGCACTTCAATGATCAACTGCCCCAATTGCTTGCGGCCTTCCCACCAGCGGTCATAGCAGGCGTTGTTGCGAAAACTCATAAAGATCGACAGCGACAGCCCAAGCAAGGTGAAGGGCGTGGCGTTGACCTTGGAGAAATAGGCCGGGTGCAGCGTTTCCACCAAGACGATCACCGACGCCAGCAGCGTCACCAGCAGGCTGCGCAAGGCAATGCGCTTGGCAATCGAGCCTTTGAGAGAAAACAGGATGCCCAGCAGGTTGGGCTTGGGACGCACGATCATCAGGCGGGAACTTCTTCGGTGGCGCAGGCCATCAGGTTAGAAGCTGCCGAGCGCGGCGTCCAATCGCCAGGGCCAACCGGATGATCGGCGGGGTCTATGATCAATAAAGGCTTGGCCAAACCAGTCAGCCAAGTTGAAGGCTTTGACCATTGCTGCCGCAACGCTCTGGAGCGACTATTTCGCAGGTTCTTGTCCTGAAAAACGTCCTGAAAATAACAATACGCAAGGATTTGAAGCGATGCGCGATTACTTGGCCGCCACTACCGAATTCGATTACCAACACACCGTCGACGCCACCCTGGCCGGCAGCTTGCTGGGCCTCAATGCCTGCGTTGAATGTTGCGACCGCTATGCGCTGCCGGGGCGCATTGCGCTGTTCTGGGAAGGCAAGGACGGGCGCAGCGCCACCGTGACCTTTACCGAGTTGCAGGACCAGGCGGCCCGCTTCGCCAATTTCCTGCTGGCCCAGGGCGTGGGGCGTGGCGACAAAGTCGCCGGCCTGCTGCCGCGCACGGCAGAGTTGCTGGTGGTGGTGCTGGCCACCTGGCGCATCGGCGCGGTGTATCAACCGTTGTTCACGGCATTCGGGCCCAAAGCCATCGAACACCGCTTGAACAGCTCAGGCGCGGCGTTGGTGGTCACTGACGCCGTGAATCGGCCCAAGCTTGTCGAGGTGCAGGATTGCCCCACGGTGGTGACGGTCGCCGGCCCCAAGGGCGAAGGCATCGTGCGCGGCGACTTCAGTTTCTGGGCCGAACTGCCCAAGCATTCCAACCTGTGCGAACCGGTGCTGCTGGACGGCGAGGAACCGTTCCTGCTGATGTTCACCTCGGGCACCACCGGCCCCTCCAAAGCGCTGTCGGTGCCGCTCAAGGCCATCGTTGCGTTCCAGAGCTACACCCGAGACGCCGTGGACCTGCGCCCCGAAGACGCGTTCTGGAACGTCGCCGACCCGGGCTGGGCCTATGGCATCTATTTCGGCGTCACCGGGCCGCTGTCCATGGGCCACCCGATTACCTTCTACGACGGCCCCTTCACCCTGGAGAGTACCTGCCGGGTGATCAACAAGTACGGGATCACCAACCTGACCGGTTCACCCACCGCTTACCGTTTGCTGATTGCCGGCGGCAGTCAGTTCGCCCAGTCGATCAAGGGCAAATTGCGCGTTGTCAGCAGCGCCGGCGAGCCGCTGAACCCCGAAGTGATCCGCTGGTTCGCCGACAACCTGGGGGTGACCATTCACGACCATTACGGCCAGACCGAATTGGGCATGGTGCTGTGCAATCACCATGGCCTGGACCATCCGGTGCATGTCGGCGCGGCCGGCTTCGCTTCGCCGGGGCACCGCATCGTGGTGCTGGATGAGGCCTACCAGGAATTGCCCGCCGGCCAGCCCGGCATCCTGGCCATCGACCGCGAACAGTCGCCGATGTGCTGGTTTGCCGGCTATGAAGGGGTGAAAACCAAGGCTTTCGTCGGCAAGTACTACCTCAGCGGCGACACCGTGGAATTGAACCCCGACGGCAGCATCAGTTTCGTCGGGCGCAGTGATGATGTGATCACCACTTCCGGCTATCGCGTGGGCCCCTTCGACGTGGAAAGCGCCCTGGTCGAACATCCGGCGGTGATCGAAGCGGCGGTGGTCGGCAAGCCTGACCCGGAGCGCACCGAGCTGGTCAAGGCGTTTGTGGTGATCAACGAGCAATACCGCGCCACGCCCGAACTGGCCGAAGAACTGCGCCTGCATGTGCGTCAGCGTCTGGCGGCCCATGCCTACCCTCGGGAAATCGAATTCGTCAGCGACTTGCCCAAGACTCCAAGCGGCAAGTTGCAGCGTTTTATCTTGCGTAATCAGGAAATCGCCAAAGCTCAAGCAGCGGTGGCTTGATCCCTTTCTAAGGACACAATGATGCAGATTGAAAACAAGGTATTCCTGGTCAGCGGCGGTGCTTCTGGCCTCGGTGCGGCCACCGCTGAGATGCTGATCGCCGCCGGTGCCAAGGTGATGCTGGTGGATTTGAACGCCGACGCTGTGGCGGCCAAAGCCCAGCAACTGGGCGACAACGCCCGCAGTGCCGTGGCCGATATCAGCCAGGAGGCGGCGGCCGAAGCGGCGGTACAGGCCACTGTCGCGGCATTTGGCGGGCTGCACGGGTTGGTCAACTGCGCCGGTGTGGTGCGTGGCGAGAAGATCCTCGGCAAGAACGGCCCTCATGGGCTGGCCAGTTTTGCCCAGGTCATCAACGTCAATCTGATCGGCAGCTTCAACCTGTTGCGTTTGGCGGCGGCGGCCATCGCCGAAACCGAGGCCAACGCCGAGGGCGAGCGCGGCGTGATCATCAACACGGCTTCGGTGGCCGCGTTCGACGGGCAGATCGGCCAGGCCGCGTACGCCGCGTCCAAAGGCGCGATTGCCAGCCTCACACTGCCTGCCGCCCGTGAACTGGCGCGGTTCGGCATCCGCGTGATGACAATCGCTCCCGGCATCTTCGAAACCCCCATGATGGCGGGCATGACCCCCGAGGTGCGCGAGTCCCTGGCCGCCGGCGTGCCATTTCCGCCGCGTCTGGGCAAACCCGCCGAATACGCCGCGCTGGTACGGCACATTATTGAAAACAGCATGCTCAACGGTGAGGTGATCCGTCTCGACGGCGCCTTGCGCATGGCGGCCAAGTAAGGAGGACCACCGATGAACGATCCGATTGTGATTGTCAGCGCTGCACGTACACCCATGGGCGGATTCCAGGGCGATCTTAAGGGCTTGACTGCGCCCCAGCTGGGGTCTGCGGCGATTCGCGCCGTGGTCGAACGCGCCGGCATCGCTGCTGATGCGGTGGATGAAGTGATGTTCGGCTGCGTGCTGCCCGCCGGTCTCGGCCAGGCCCCGGCCCGCCAGGCTGCGCTGGGCGCCGGGCTGGACAAAGGCACCCGCTGCACCACCCTCAACAAGATGTGCGGCTCGGGCATGCAAGCCACCATCCAGGCCCATGACGCGCTGGTGGCTGGCAGCGTCGACGTGGCGATCGCCGGCGGCATGGAAAGCATGTCCAACGCGCCGTACCTGTTGGACCGCGCCCGTAGCGGTTACCGCATGGGCCATGGGCGTGTGCTCGACCATATGTTCCTCGACGGTCTGGAAGATGCCTACGACAAGGGCCGCCTGATGGGCACCTTTGCCGAAGAGTGCGCCCTGCATAACGGCTTTACCCGCGAAGCCCAGGACGCGTTCGCCATCGCCTCCCTGACGCGTGCTCAGGAGGCCATCAGCCACGGGCACTTCGCTGCGGAAATCGTGCCGTTGCAGGTCACCGTGGGTAAGGAGCAGAAAACCATGCTGCATGACGAGCAACCGCCCAAGGCCAAACTGGACAAGATCGCTCAGTTGAAACCGGCGTTCCGCGAAGGCGGCACGGTGACGGCGGCCAACTCCAGCTCCATCTCTGACGGCGCGGCGGCATTGCTGCTGATGCGCGAGTCCGAAGCCCTCAAGCGTGGCCTCAAGCCGTTGGCGGTGATCCACGGGCACGCAGCCTTTGCCGACGAGCCTGGGCTGTTCCCGGTAGCGCCAGTGGGGGCGATTCGCAAGCTGATGAGCAAGACCGGCTGGAATCTGGACGAGGTCGATCTGTTCGAGATCAACGAAGCCTTTGCCGTGGTGACCCTGGTAACCATGAGCAAGCTGCAGATCCCCCATGCCAAGGTCAACGTACATGGCGGTGCCTGTGCCCTGGGCCACCCCATCGGCGCGTCCGGCGCGCGCATCCTGGTAACGCTGCTCGCGGCCCTGCGCCACAAAGGCCTCAAACGCGGCGTGGCCGCTATCTGTATCGGCGGTGGCGAAGCCACGGCCATGGCCGTCGAATGCCTGTATTAAGGACTGCTCCCCATGCTGCCCAATGAAGAACAGCTGCAAATCAGCGACGCGGCCCGGCAATTTGCCCAGGAACGCCTCAAACCCTTCGCCGCCGAGTGGGACCGCGAGCACCGCTTTCCCAAAGAAGCCATCGGCGAGATGGCCGAACTGGGCTTTTTCGGCATGCTGGTGCCGGAACAGTGGGGCGGTTGCGACACCGGTTACCTTGCCTACGCCATGGCCCTGGAGGAAATCGCCGCCGGCGACGGCGCCTGTTCCACCATCATGAGCGTGCACAACTCAGTGGGCTGCGTGCCGATCCTCAAGTTCGGCAATGATCAGCAAAAGGCTCAATTCCTCACGCCCCTGGCCAGCGGCGCCATGCTTGGCGCGTTCGCCTTGACCGAGCCCCAGGCCGGCTCGGATGCCAGCAGCCTGAAGACCCGCGCGCGGCTGGAGGGCGATCATTACGTGCTCAACGGCTGCAAACAGTTCATCACCTCCGGGCAGAACGCCGGGGTGGTGATTGTGTTTGCGGTCACCGACCCCGCTGCGGGCAAGCGTGGCATCAGCGCGTTTATCGTGCCGACGGACTCACCGGGTTACAGCGTGGCGCGGGTCGAGGATAAGCTCGGCCAGCATGCCTCCGACACCTGCCAGATTCTGTTCGAAGACGTGAAGGTGCCGTTGGCCAACCGGCTGGGGGAGGAGGGCGAAGGCTACAAGATCGCCCTGGCCAACCTTGAGGGCGGCCGCGTGGGTATCGCCGCGCAATCGGTCGGCATGGCCCGCGCCGCGTTCGAAGCCGCCCGCGACTATGCCCGCGAACGCCAAAGTTTCGGCAAAGCGCTGATCGAGCACCAGGCCGTGGCGTTTCGTCTGGCGGACATGGCCACCCAGATCGCCGTCGCGCGGCAGATGGTGCATTACGCCGCCGCGCTGCGGGACAGCGGCAAGCCGGCGCTGGTCGAAGCCTCGATGGCGAAATTGTTTGCCTCGGAAATGGCCGAAAAAGTCTGCTCGGCCGCCTTGCAAACCCTCGGCGGTTACGGTTACCTGAACGACTTTCCCCTGGAGCGCATCTACCGCGATGTGCGGGTTTGCCAGATCTACGAAGGCACCAGCGATATTCAACGCATGGTCATCTCACGCAATCTCTAAGGAGCCGATACATGAGTTACGAGACTATTTTGCTTGAGGTTCAGGGCCGAGTCGGCCTGATCACCTTGAACCGTCCCCAGGCGCTGAACGCGCTGAACGCCCAATTGGTAAGCGAGTTGAATCAGGCCCTGGACGGCCTGGAGGCCAACCCGGAAATCGGCTGCATCGTGCTGACCGGTTCGAAAAAAGCCTTCGCCGCCGGCGCCGATATCAAGGAAATGGCCGAGCTGACCTACCCGCAGATCTATATAGACGACCTATTCAGCGACAGCGACCGTGTGGCCAACCGGCGCAAGCCGATCATTGCCGCCGTTAATGGTTTTGCTCTGGGTGGCGGTTGCGAGCTGGCGCTGATGTGCGACTTTATCCTGGCCGGTGACGGGGCCAAGTTCGGTCAGCCGGAAATCAACCTGGGCGTACTGCCCGGCATGGGCGGCACTCAGCGCCTGACCCGCGCGGTGGGTAAGGCCAAGGCCATGGAAATGTGCTTGACCGGGCGCTTTATCGACGCGGTGGAAGCCGAGCGCTGCGGCATCGTTGCCCGTATCGTGCCGGCCGACGAACTGCTGGATGAGGCCTTGAAGGTCGCCACGCTGATTGCCGGCAAATCGGTGCCCATCAGCATGATGGTCAAGGAAAGCGTGAACCGTGCATTCGAAGTCAGCCTGTCCGAGGGCGTGCGCTTTGAGCGTCGGGTATTCCACGCGGCTTTTGCGACCCAGGATCAGAAGGAAGGCATGGCGGCTTTTGTGGCCAAACGCGCGCCGGAATTCAAGGACCAGTAAACATGTGGGAGGGGGCTCTTGCCCCCGATAGCGGTGGATCAGTCAGCAGTTATCGAGGCTGAGACACTGTGATCGGGGGCAAGCCCCCTCCCACATACGGCATTTAGAGCGGGTAGTTTTTCAGTTCGCGGGCGATGACCATCCGTTGAATTTCACTGGTCCCTTCATAAATCTGCGTGATCCGCGCATCCCGGTAGTAGCGCTCCACCGGGTAATCCTCCAGGTAACCGTACCCGCCATGAATCTGCATGGCCTGGGAACAGACCTTTTCGGCCATTTCCGAGGCGAACAGCTTGGCCTGGGACGCTTCCGACAGGCAAGGCTTGCCGGCGCTACGCAGGCGCGCAGCGTGCAGGATCAACAAACGCGCGGCATTGAGACGGGTCTGCATGTCCGCCAGCAGATTGGCCACGCTTTGGTGTTCGATGATTGCCTTGTCGAATTGCACGCGGTCGCGGGCGTAAGTCAGTGCCGCTTCGAACGCTGCCCGAGCGATACCCAGGGCCTGGGCGGCGATGCCGATACGGCCACCTTCCAGATTGGACAGGGCGATGGCCAGACCTTTGCCGCGTTCGCCCAGCAGGTTGGCTTCAGGCACGCTGCACTGGTTGAGGGTCACAGCGCAGGTGTCCGAGGCGCGAATGCCCATTTTGTGTTCGGTGCGGTCCACCACGAAGCCAGGGGTGTCGGTGGGCACCAGGAATGCGGAGATGCCTTTTTTGCCCAGCGTCGGGTCGGTTACCGCAAACACGATGGCCAATTTGGCGCGCTTGCCGTTGCTGACAAATTGCTTGGCGCCATTGATCACCCATTGCCCATCACGCAACTCGGCACGGGTGCGCAGGTTATGCGCCTCCGAGCCGGCCTGGGGTTCGGTCAGGCAAAAGCAGCCAATCGCCTGGCCGCTGGCAAGGTCCGCCAGCCAGGTTTGCTTCTGCTGTTCGCTGCCGTAGTTGAGGATCGGCCCGCAACCCACTGAGTTGTGGATACTCATCAGCGCGCCCGTGGCACCGTCGCCGGCGGAAATCTCTTCCACCGCCAGGGCGTAGGCCACGTAATCGACGTAAGTGCCGCCCCATTCTTCGGGCACCACCATACCGAGCAGGCCCAGTTCGCCCATCTTCGCCACCAGGCCATCGTCGATCCAGCCGGCCTTTTCCCACGCCTGGGCATGGGGAGCGATTTCGCCACGGGCAAAGTCGCGCGCCATATCGCGGATCATCACTTGTTCTTCAGTGTATTCAATGTCTTGCATAAGTTATTTCGCAACCTGCTCGAAGTCGTGGAAGAAGCTCTCGACGTGCGCAGCGTCGAGCGCCTGCAGCGTCGGAGGGTTCCAGCGTGGGGATTTGTCCTTATCGATGATCAGGGCGCGCACGCCTTCGATCAGGTCGCCACGCTCGAACCACTGGCGATCCAGGTGCAGCTCCAGGTCAAAGCACTGTTCCAGCGGCAAGCGCCGCCCACGACGCAGCATCTTCAAGGTCACCGCCATGGCCAGAGGCGAGCGGGTCTGCATCAGGTGCACCGTGTTCAGCGCCCACTCATGGCTGTCGGCGACGGTGACCTCCTGCAACTGTTCGACAATGCTTGGAACATCGGGCAGGGCGAAGAAATGGTCGATGGCCGGGCGCAAGGCCGCCAGCGGTGCATCCGGCAGGTGTTGTACCGCCAGCTTGGCCAGCAGACCTTGCAGGTCTTTGAGAGGCGTGTCATGCCATCGCAGGCGGTCGAGTTTCTGGTCCAGTTCGGCCAGTTTGGCGCTGTCCAGGTACCAATCCGCCAACCTGCAGTACAGCGCATCGGCCGCGCGGATCTGCACCCCGGTGACGCCAAGGTAAATCCCCAGCTCCCCGGGGATACGCGGTAGGAAATAGCTGCCACCCACGTCCGGGAAATAACCGATGGCCACCTCCGGCATGGCCAGGCGGCTGCGTTCGGTGACCACACGCAAGTCCGCGCCTTGCACCAGGCCCATGCCCCCGCCCAGGACAAAGCCGTCCATCAGCGCCAGTACCGGCTTGCGGTAATGGTGGATGGCCAGATCGAGTGCATATTCTTCGACGAAAAAATCCTGGTGCAGGGTGTCGCCGCTGTTAAAGCTGTCGTAGAGGGAGCGGATATCGCCGCCGGCACAGAAGGCTTTGTCGCCAGCGCCGCGCAAAACCACGGCATGGATCGCCGGATCATCGGCCCAGGCCTGCAACTGCGCGGTCAGGCAACGCACCATATTAAGAGTCAGGGCGTTCAGGCCGGCGGGGCGGTTGAGGGTAAGGTGGCCGATATGATTACGGACCTCGGCCAGCACCTCGTCCTGAGGCGTCTCGGCACGGTTTGCTTCGGATGAAACCTGAGCAGTCATCTCTAACTCCCTGCTTTTATTGTTCTTTATCAAGAGGTCCGCGAACGGACCATCTCGCGATCGTACCAGTGCAAATTTGCCCCGTACAACCTTGAATCATGCAGGTCGTTTTTGCATTTATGCAGCAGTCGGTCAAGGCACGCGGCTGGCCAGCACTTCGCCGATGCTGCGGCGGCGCGCATGGGTTTCGGCGGCGTGGATCAACTGCTCCAGCTCCGTGGGCGCCACGTCGTAGAACTGTTCCATCTCGGCCAATGCCAGTTTCAGGTCGGCGGCGGTGACGGCGGGGTCCCGAGCGGCTTGGGGATTATTCAACATGACGGCGGGCGATTCGACGGCGCCTTTGGGGTACCGGGTGCGGGTGGCGTTGTTGTAAGCCAGTGCGCAAGCGAGCAGGGCGCCAGCGCCCATCAATACGGCGCCCAGCTCGTACCAGCCCAGGGCAGCAGACGCCGGGTCCGCCAGCACCAGGGTCATGGCCAGGCCACCGGCCGGCGGATGCAGGCAGCGCAGCCAGCACATCAGCACCACGGTCATTCCCGCCGCCAGGCATGCGCCGCCCAGGGTGCGTCCCAGCACCCGCGCCACCAGCAGCGCCACGATGCCAGCGCACAGGTAGCTGCCGACGATCGACCAGGGTTGCGCCAACGCACCGGACGACACCGCGAACAGCAACACCGCCGAGGCGCCCAACGGCCCGAGCAAGTGCAGCGCAACCTCCATGCCGAAGACCTGGCCGCACAGCCAGACACTGAACAGCGTGCCCAGCGCCATGCCGATGGCAGCGCGGCTCCATTCGGAAGGACGGGTATTGATAGCGGCAGGTAACCAGCGAGCGAGCATTGAACGGTTCCATAAAAACGGCGGGCAAAAAAAAGACTCGTCTGGTTGCCCGGAAAAGTCCTTGAACGTTCCTGCGATTGGGGGAGGAACCGGCGCAGTGTGCCGTGCAGCAAGATTCGGCGCCAATGCATATTAATGAGGGTTGAGTACAAAAAAAGTGGATTGAAGGGCGTCAACCGAAGGGAATGGAACAGATCACACTGGGTAATGGCGTGTTGATTTTGCCCAGCACGCGGTCATCGGCCTCCTCGTTGAATAAACGTCTGCGCAGGTTCTCCTGCAAGGCTGGCTCGCTGCCCAGTGGACCTTTGAGCGCGACCAGCGCATCACGCAGCTCCATCAGGCGATCCAAGGGCGGCACGGGCAGGTAGCCCACATGCACATTGTCACGAACATCGTCTGGCACGGCATTCTCCTCTCATGAAGTACCACGGTGGTGGCTGCGGCCCACAGCGTCCTTGTCGTTATCCTTGGCCTGTGGCGGTAAATGAGTACCGCCACTGGCGATCGAGTTTACCGTTGGGTTTCAAGGGCATGAAAGTGAAATGACACCAGCCGTTACGTATAGCTGCGTAGGAGTTTTTACTCCGGGAGCCCCGCCGCCAAGGTTTATTTCGGCGGCGATTTAGCCAGATACAGCAGCACATAAGGGTTGCGGTCGAATTCACCGGTGAGGGTCGGGGTGATGGAACGCAAGCGCGGCTCCTGCAACCCTTCATAATCCGCCTGGCTCATCACCAGCCAGGCAGGCCCTTGCAGCGGTGCCAGTTCCGAAGGCAATTGGGTAAACAGCGGCACCTGATCGCAATCGAGGTTGACCATGTACTTGATCGCCTTGGCGTCTTTGCCCAGGCCGTGCAGCACCACCGGCGCGCGCGCTTGCATGACCTGTGCATGGACCTGCAGGGTGAAGGTGCGGGTGTCATATACACGGCGTTCCAACGGCTCGACCACCAGGATATAGGTGGCCCACACCGCGAGTACGGCGGCCATTGCCGGGCCGACAGGGCGCAGGCGCGCCTTGAACAGGCTCAATAGCGCCAGCGCCTGCAACGCTCCCAGCAACGCGAGTATCGGCGCCAAATGGTTCAGTTGCTCAGGGTAACGTGGGCGCATCACCACCAACCCGACGATCAGCAGTGCGGGCAACGCGGTCCATATCGCCAGCATCAAGCCCCGCAACCAGGCGAACACGCGGCCTTGGATCGCGCTGAAAGGGTAGGCTGCGATGATGGCCGCCATGGGCAACATCGGCAGCAGGTAGCGCGCCTTCTTTGCTTGGGGAATCGACAGCCCCAGCATCACCAGCAATGCGGCGGCGGCACAATAGCCGACCAGCTTCAGGGCCGGCTCAGGCGTCTGTGGCCGGGCCACGCCGATGCCCAACAACACCAGCAGCGCCAGCGGGTAGGCCAGGGCGTAATTGCCCAGGGAACTGGTGAAGTAATACAGCGCGCCACTGGAGCCTTCGCTGCCATCCATGCGCCCCAGGAACTGCATGCGGATCACGTCGTGCATGAAGTTCTCGCCACCACTGAGCTTGGCCAGCAGCAATAGCAGCCCCACGCAGGCCCCCAGCAACGCCAGGGCCAGCAGCCCGAAACTGAACAGCTGACGCCACTGGCGGTTGATCAGGTAGTAGCTGCACAGCACACCGGTAGGCACCACCAGGCCGATTGGCCCGCGCACGGCAAACCCCACGATCAATAACAGGTACAGCCAATGCAGGCGCTTGCCCGCGCCGAAATGATCGTGGGCATAACCCAGGTAAAACACTGCCAATGTGACGGCGGCGAGCATCTGATCCAGGGATACCGCGCGGGTTTCACTGATAAAGGTGCTGCTCAACAGCAACAGCGCAATGCTCAACAGGCCCCAGCGCTGGGAGTAGGGCGCGGTCAGGCGATACACCAGCGTCACGATCAAGGCCGAGGCAATCGCTGTGGGCAGCCACGCGGTAAAACTGGTCACATGCCCCAGCGGCAGCGACAGCAGCCAGGTGAGCAGCGTCGAAGTGGCCAGATAATCGGCATAGGGCTGGCCGTAGGTGGTCGGGAAAAAACTCGGCCCGTGGCGCAGCATTTCCTGGGCAAACACCACAAACCGCGAATCGAAGCCGATGATTGCCTGGTTCCAGTTCCCGGCAATGAACAGCAGCAACGCCAGCAGGCCCAAACCGAGGGACTGCCGACGAAGCGTGGGTGTGAGCAGCAGTGGCTGAGCTTTGTTCACGTCTCAGGCTTCCGCGACCTTCGCCAGCTCAAGCGCTGGCAGCCATTGCTGCTGGGGAATCGGCAGTTGGCAGGAGTCACCGCGCCCAATCGGGAAGTACTGGAAGCCTTTGCGCGCCAGACGTTCGCCGTCATAGAGGTTACGGCCATCGAAGATCACTGGGGTTTTCAAGCGCTGGTGGATCAGGTCGAAGTCCGGCGCCTTGAATTGCTGCCATTCGGTGCAGACAATCAGCGCATCGGCGCCTACAAGGGTTGATTCCGGCGTACCCATCAGCATCAGGCGGCTTTCGTCGGCGTAGATGCGCTGGGTTTCCTGCATCGCTTCCGGGTCGAAGGCCCGCACCTGGGCGCCGGCGGCCCACAAGGCCTCCATCAGCACGCGGCTGGGGGCGTCGCGCATGTCATCGGTGTTGGGCTTGAACGCCAGGCCCCACAAGGCGAAAGTCTTGCCGCGCAGTTCGCCTTTGAAGAACGCATTGATGCGCTCGTACAGCTTGCTCTTCTGACGCTGGTTGATCGCCTCGACGGCTTCCAACAGATCGCTGGAGCAGTTGGCTTGCTTGGCACTGTGGATCAGCGCGCGCATGTCCTTGGGGAAGCACGAGCCACCATAGCCACAGCCGGGGTAAATGAAGTGGTAGCCGATGCGCGAGTCGGCGCCGATGCCCAGGCGCACGGCTTCGATGTCGGCGCCCAGGTGCTCGGCCAGCTCGGCGATCTGGTTGATAAAGCTGATCTTGGTGGCCAGCATGCAGTTGGCGGCGTATTTGGTCAGCTCGGCGCTGCGCAGGTCCATAAATATGATGCGGTCGTGGTTGCGGTTGAAGGGCGCGTACAGCTCGCGCATCACCTCGCGCACGTCTTCACGCTCGCAGCCGATGATGATCCGGTCCGGGCGGCGGCAGTCGGTCACCGCCGAGCCTTCCTTGAGGAATTCAGGGTTGGAGACGATATCGAATTCCAGGCTGCGCCCGGCCAGGTGCAAGGCTTTCTCGATATGCGCGCGCAGGGTGTCGCCAGTGCCTACGGGCACGGTGGATTTTTCCACCAGGATCACCGGCTCGATTCGATGGCGTGCCACCGCGTCGCCCACCGACAGCACGTACTTCAGGTCGGCCGATCCGTCTTCATCCGACGGCGTGCCCACCGCGATAAACAGCACTTCACCATGTTCGACGGCGAGTTTCTCGTCGTAGGTAAAGTGCAGCCGACCGCTTTCGAGGTTCTCCTTGACCATTGCGGCCAGCCCCGGCTCGAAGATGCTCACATGGCCTTGCTGCAGCTGCTTGACCTTGTTTTGATCGACGTCCATGCAGATCACATCATGACCGACTTCGGCCAACACAGTGGCCTGCACCAGGCCGACGTAACCACTACCAAATACGCTGATTTTCATGGGGCATTCCTGGGACTTGTAGAGCAAGTGCGACGAGAGTTGATAACCAGCACACCCAGGATGACAAATGCCACCCCGAGGGTTTTCGAAAGCGAAAAATGTTCGTTGAACACCGGCAGGCCGGCCGCCAGCAGATACACCAGCGCGTAGCTGATGCTCAGCAGCGAATAGGCCCGCCCCAGTGGCAGGTGCTTGAGGGCCACCAACCAGCAAAGCATCGACAGGGCATAGGCACAGATCGCCAGAAACACCACCCCGAGGGCTGCGAGATCGATCTGCGCATTGAGCCATTCATGGGGCAGCGGTAAACGCGTCATGCTCCAACGCATGCCCAACTGGGCCACGCTGACCAGGCCGACGCTGCCCAAGGCCAGGGCAAACCCGCGCGCCCGGCTCATACCTGACGCCCCAGCAACACTACGCCGGCGATCACCAGTGCGACGCCCAGCCAGTGCCGAGTATCAATGGGCTCCTTGAACACAAAGCGCGCCACCAGGGTGACCAACACAAAATTCAGGCTGAGCATCGGGTAAGCGATGCCCACCTCAAGACGTTGCAGCACCAGCAGCCATACCAACAGCCCGAAGCCCAGGCACAGCAGTGCGGACCACAACCACGGCGAACGCAGCTTCAGTGCCCAACCGGGCGGCTGGTCACGCCAGCCTTCCACGGCGAATTTCTGCGAGACTTGGCCCATGCAGGTCAGCAAGCAAGCGGCCAATAGCAGCAACAGGGTGATCATGACGATACCTGCGGGAAGATCAGAATCACCAGATTGCCTTGCTCATAGCGCTTGCCGTCCTGAGGCAGCAGGTTCACTTCGGCGACTTCGTCATCACCCTTGACCCGCATTACCACGCCGACCGCGCCGCGTTTGCGCGCGTCGTTCATCCATTGCTGGACCTGGGCCATGTCGACCTTGTGATGGGCTGCATCAGCGAAGGCCAAGCCGTATTTGACTTCGCCGACGGTGTTATAGAGGGTCACGTCCGCACGCTTGACCCGCCAGGCCAAGGCCGACGCGGCGCCCAGGTCATTGCTCAGCAGGGCGCCGGTCTGTTTCAGTTCCGGTAGGTGATCGATGATGAACTGATCCGGGGTTTTGTTATAAACCACCGAGTGGGGCAAGGCCGCCGGGGCCAGGACCACCAGCAACCAGCTGCCGATGGCCGGCGCCGCCCAAAGATGCAGCGGCCGTGCCGCTTGCAGCAGGTTGGCGAAGATCCAGCCAATTAACAGTACGAAGACCAGTACCAGGCTCAGGGTTTCGGTACCGTGTTCATACACCGGCTTTTTCAACTGGAACCAACTTAATGCCAGCAACGCCACGATGCCCAATACCAGATTCAGCCAGCCGTTGATGCGCAGCGCGCGGCCACGGCCCCGGGCCAGTTTGTCAGCCAGCGCATGGCCCATCAGCAGCGCCAGCGGCAACAGGCACGGCATGATGTAGGACGGCAACTTGCCTTTGGCCAGGCTGAAAAACGCCAAGGGCATCAGCAGCCACAGCAACAGGAAACCGATAGAGGCCGTGCGTTTCTCCAGCCAGGCCTGTTTGACGGTAGCGGGCAACAGCGCCACCCACGGTAGGCTGAAGCCGACCAGCAAGGGCAGGTAGTACCAGAACGGCTCGGCGTGCTGGGCATCTTCGCCGGCGAAGCGCTGGATATGCTCGTGCCAGAAGAAGAAGTGCCAGAAGTCCGGTTCTTGCAGATGTACGGCCAGCGCCCACGGCAAGCTGACGGCCACCGCCACCAGCACCGCCACCAGGCCGTAACCGAGCAGCTCGCGCAAACGCTTCTGCCACAGCGCGTAGGGCAGGGCTATCAATACCGGCAGCAACCAGGCGAGAAAACCTTTGGTCATAAAACCCATGCCGCAGGCAAAGCCCAAGAGTGCCCACGCGCCCAGGCGCCCGTTGCGGGTACGGCTGTCGAAGCAAAACCACAAAGCTACGCCGGTCAGGTTGACCCAAAAAGTGAACTGCGGGTCGAGATTGGCGTAGCCGCCCAGGGCCGCCACACTGACAAAACTCATATACAGCAAGGTGCTGACCAGGCTTTTGCGCGGGTCATTCCACAGGCGGCGCGCTACCAGATACACCAGCAGGATGCTCAGGCCGGTACTCAAGGCAGACGCGAAACGCACGCCAAACAGGTTCTGCCCGAACATCGCCTGGCCGAGCGCGATCATCCAATAGCCGGCGGCCGGTTTTTCGAAGTAGCGGATGCCCATAAAGTGTGGCGCGGCCCATTTACCGGTCAGCAGCATTTCCTGGCTGATCTGCGCGTAGCGGGTCTCGTCGGGAATCCACAGGCCATGGGTGGCCAGCGGCGCCAGGTAACACAGCGCGAATGCCAATAGGAGCAGGGGCAATGCCCATCGGCGCATCATGCCTGCTGCACTCCCAGCCACCCCTCGCGGCCGCTCAACGCGCCACGCACCAGCTGCTGTTGGGGCAGGCGGGTCAGATCGGTGGGCAACAAGTCGCCCAGAGGTGTGAAGTCGATGCCGCGCTGCTTTGCCTGGGCAAGCAGTTGGCGAAAATCATTAGCCATCAGAATCCCTTCTACTTCTGCATGGATCGTGTAGACGTTGAGCTTCGACGCTGCGAAGCGATCAAGGATGTAGCGATTGAAGTCGTTGGCGGCCACCACCGGCCCGACCACTTCGTCGAAGGTCGGCAGGTCCACCGGAATTTGTGGCGTGCCCGCGCTGCCATCGGCCAGTGTCGGTCGAAACAGGCTGGTACCCCGGCAATCGCTGTTGTAGCGAAAGTTAAACCCCTGCTTGGCTTGCACAACGCGTTCATCGGCACGCCAGCCAGCGGCCGCGGAACAATCGATGGGCTCGCCAAGGATGTCGTTCAAGGTGTCCACGCCGCGCCGAATCTGCTCGATCAACTGTGCCTCGCTCCAGCGCCCGGTGTTGGCTTGCCAGCCATGGTGGTCCCAGGCGTGCAGGCCGACTTCATGCCCGGCGGCCTTGGCTTGGCGCATCAAATGCCCCAGGTCGCGGCCAATGGGCTTGCCAGGCCAGGCGGTGCCGGCCAGCAGAATGTCCCAGCCATACAGGCCGGCGGCGTTGGAACGCAGCATCTTCCACAGGAACTGCGGGCGGATCAGGCGCCACAGGTGGCGCCCCATGTTGTCCGGGCCGACGCTGAAGAAGAACGTCGCTTTTACCCCGGCTTCATCCAGGGATTCGAGCAACCGTGGCACGCCTTCGCGGGTGCCACGGTAGGTGTCGACGTCGATGCGAAGACCTGCCTGCATCAGCGCTTGTCCGCCTGTTCGAGCATGGCTTCACGCAGGAAGAAGTCCAGGGTATTGCCGATGGTTTCGCTCATCTCCACGGTCGGTGCCCAGTTCAACAGGCGCTTGGCGTTTTCGATGCTCGGTTTGCGGTGCGCCACGTCCTGGTAACCATTGCCGTAGAACGCCTTGCTTTCGACATCGCGGAAACCGGCGAATGGCGGGAAGTTGCCACGCAGCGGGTGGGCCTCGAACTGGCGCAGCAGCTCTTCACCCAACTGGCGGATGCTGGCTTCGTTTTCCGGGTTGCCGATATTGATGATCTGGCCGTTGCACGCGTCATTATCGTTATCGATGATGCGCGCCAGGGCTTCGATGCCGTCAGCGATGTCGGTGAAGCAGCGTTTTTGCTCGCCGCCGTCGAACAGGCGGATCGGCGTGCCTTCCACCAGGTTCAGGATCAACTGAGTGATCGCCCGGGAGCTGCCGATTCGCGCCGAATCCAAGCGGTCCAGACGTGGGCCCATCCAGTTGAAGGGGCGGAACAGGGTGAACTTCAGGCCCTTGTCGCCGTAGGCCCAGATCACGCGGTCCAGCAGCTGCTTGGATACCGAGTAGATCCAGCGTTGCTTGTTGACCGGGCCGACCACCAGGTTGGAGGTGTCTTCGTCGAAGTACTGGTCCTGGCACATGCCATAGACTTCCGAGGTCGACG
>Ga0182006_1000166_pt1 | contig 69787 bp, 55 predicted proteins | sample Sormic07211104_1_FD_123022 | JGI IMG/M metagenome (GOLD analysis project Ga0182006, IMG submission 123022) | Rhizosphere microbial communities from Sorghum bicolor, Mead, Nebraska, USA - 072115-104_1 MetaG | ecosystem: Host-associated > Plants > Roots > Rhizosphere | place: USA: Nebraska...
GGACACTCGCTTCTGATGAATATACGGCAAAGCTGGGCGAAAACGGAAATTTTATCCTGATGCACAGCACCGGAGCATTTCCCTTTAAATCAGAAGTAGATGTGCCCTTAACCTATGCAGATTATTATTATGTGGAGGCGCTGAGTCGTTTGAAGAAGAAATTATAAGCCTGGATAGTCGTCATTGCGAGAAGGCTTTTCAGCCGACGAAGCAATCTTTATAGTAAAAATCATTAGCCTGATAGATTGCTTCGTCGTTCCTCCTCGCAATGACGATTTTTTAAGGATGCTGGCAATGATAGTTTCCCGGAGTTTGTGGCCAAGTAGTCAAGGTACTTGTTTCAAACGGCTTACAAGACGTTTGGATACTTCGTCAAGTTTAATACAAGCTAATCTTCAACGTAACAAATCCGAAAGGAATTACAATTTATGATATACACAGTTAACCGTGGCGATGATAACACTTATTTTAGCTGCATCCCTTCGCTATTGATATCTGTCAGCTGAAAATGGAAAGAAATTGATAGATGGGAAATTTAAACGATCATTAGAAAACCAAAAAGAATACTTGCGTATGCATTTCGACCTTAAGGATATCCGGAAAATCTTCTGTTTGCTGCTTTTTTTTTCGGCTTTTTTGCTGAATAGTGCCGCTGCAATTGATATTTCCAGGTATCGGTTCCATGTCATGCCCGAAACATCATATTACAGTGGTATTCAGAGCATCACCAAAGATAGCTTGGGACGCATGTGGTATACTGGTCCCGATGCTGTTTTTATGTATGACGGGAACAGTTTTTATCAGTTAAATGACCTGGCCTCGAAGAGCAATCCAAAGGTGAAATGGGCTTACGGTTCTTTGGTGACCGATAAAAAGGGCGGATTATTTTTGGGCACTAATCATGGTTTATTGAAGTTTAACTATGGGCAATTTAATTTTGAACTGGTTCTGCCTGGAAAAATCCGCTCTATATGTCTCCATAATGATGGCAATTTATACATGCTCTCTGGCGACAGTTTATATATATCTGGCCTGGAGAAAAAGGTTTTTAAGAAAATCAAACTTCCTACCAACAGGTATTTTGACAGTGTGATCAGCCTGAAAGGAAATATTTATCTCTCTCAGGAGAATTTACTTTACAGATTTGATACCAGAACGGCGCACTTTTCAGTTTTTACCAATTTGGGTCAAACCTCCTTTGTGGTGAATGATGCTGTAGCCTATGGGGGCGACTATTATTTTCTTACCCAGCGGGGTGGTATTTTCGTTACCGACGCCAAAGGGGTAATCAAGAAAAACATTCCGGTGACAGGACCGGGTTTCCAGACCACGATTGCCAAAAAAATCTTTATCGATCAGGTGGGCATCATGTGGGTAGCCACACAAGCCGGACTACTGCTTTATGATCCGCAAACGCAGATCAGCAAGCTGCTCAAAATGAATCCGAACGATGCTTTTTCATTGCCCAATAACTCGATATGGACCATTTACGGCGACCCTGACCAGGGGGCATGGATTGGTACTTATGGTGGCAAAATTGCTTATTGTTCACTTTATGATGCATACGTTCGTTATTTCACCACCAGCCCGGGCGGGCTCAACCATCCCATCGTAAGTGGTTTTCAGGAAGACGATATGGGCAATGTATGGATTGCTACAGAGGGCGGCGGACTCAATTATTGGAACCGGAAGGATGACAGCTTCCGCCATTTTACCAAGGCCGAAGCCAATTCCATCAACTCCAACATGGTTAAGCGCTTAAAATTTGATTCTGATCGAAAAAAACTGTTTATTTCTTCTTTCAATGGAGGTATTTCTGCCTATGAAATAGCGACAAAGCGTTTTAGTAACCTCAACATCCTTTTACCCGGCAGCCGGCAGCCTTTAACCGTGTATGATTTTGTACGGGATGCCGGGGGAACCTGGTGGATGACCGATCCGGATAAAAACTTTTTCCACCGCAAACGGAACGAGGCGGCAGAAACCGAAATGGTTAAACTGATTGCTGCAAACGGCCAGGCGCTGGATGTAGAAATTGAAGCCATTTCGCTTGATCGGCAGCAGCATCTTCGTCTGGTTACGCATCAGGGGTTGTATATTGCAGACCCGCAAACGCTTAAAGTGCTGCATCATTATGTGATCAAAGATGGTCCTTACGCGGTAAATCATCTGGGTTGCTACTATGAGGCATCAAATGGAGACCTCTGGCTCGGTACCTCGGGAAGAGGTGTAAATCTTTTAAAGAAAGACGGACGCTATCTTAACTTTAACAGTACCAATGGCTTTTCTCCTAAAATTGTTTTTGGTATTCTGGAAGACGATATTTCCGGAAATATCTGGTTTAGCACCAACGATGGGCTGTACTTTTTTGATCAGAAAGCGCAGAAGTTTGAAAAAGCCAGATTTTATAAAGCAAATAGTTGCGGTTCTTTCTATCTAAGGTCGGCCTATAAGACCAAAAAAGGAGAGCTATTGTTTGGGGGGACCAACGGATTTGTACTTTTTGATCCGCAATACCTCAATAAAAACATTCAGAAACCGAGGGTATTTTTTACTAGCTTATTAGTTAATAATCAACTGGTAAACAATGTAACGCAAGATTCACCTTTAAGCAAAGATATTTCCACATTAAGCAATCACGATGATGAAAAAATAAAACTTTCCAGTCACCAGTCCAATATAGAAATCCGTTTTTCGTCAAACAGCTATTTATCGGCAGATAAAAATCAGTTTTCTTATCGCATGCTTGGCTTAAACGAAAAATGGATGAAGCTGAATCCTAATCAACAAGCTGTTCAGTTCTTTAATTTACCAGGCGGAGATTATGTTTTTGAGATCAAGGCCTCCAACAATGACGGGCTTTGGGGCGACGAAATTTCAAGGCTTTATTTCCATGTTAACCCGCCATTTTTTCTTTCCTGGTGGGCTTACTCCATTTACACTTTAATCGTTCTGGGCCTCTTATTCTTCATCATGCGGTATTATACTAATAAAAAGGTTTTTAAGGAACGACTGGCTTTAGAAGCACTTAAAGAACAGAACATGCGGGATTTGAACCAGGCGAGAACTGATTTTTTTACCAATATTTCCCATGATCTTAAAACTCCTCTTACCCTGGTGCTCGAACCACTGAAGCAGTTAAAAGAAACCGTTCAGAAAAATGACCATGCAGCGGGATATATGCAATTAATTGAGAAAAATGTGGCGCGCATACAGCGTTCAATTAGTCAGTTACTTCGTTTCCGTGAAATAGAAAGCCAGAAAATAACGCTAAATCCACAGCTTGGCGATTTCGTCAGTTTTGTACACGATGTTTTTGGTCTTTTTGAACTCTATGCAAACAAAAAAGAAATAGAAACCAATTTTACTGCTCATGCAGACCGTTTGTTTGTGGCTTTCGATTATGATATTATTGAAAAAATCCTGACCAATCTTTTCTCTAATGCCTTAAAGTACACCTCTGGTAAAGGCTATGTAGGCGTAAGGATTTATCAATCTACAGCCGAGGAACAGTCGAGGTTAGCTATTGAGCCGGATCTCCTTGAAAGAGAATACATTTCTGTTGAAGTGTTAAATACCAGTATAGGCTTTTCGGAAGAGCAGATTGCTACACTATTTACCTCCTTTAACCGCTTGTCATCTTATCGCCCTACTTTTGAAGAAAGTTCGGGTCTTGGCCTGGCCATTGTGAAGGAACTGGTTGATGCCATTGGGGGAAAAATCTGGATGGTAAATAAAACCAATAAAGTTTCATTTACAATGATGCTCCCGCTTAAAAAAGAAGCAGGATCTGGCGATATGCAGTCGAACGTGTACGATTATACCATCTCCGAAATTGATGAAATCCTTTTAGAAGCCGAAGAACCTGATCTATCTCCAAAGCATGCCAGGAAATCGACCAGTATTTTGTTGATCGACGATGACCCTAATTTGCGCAACTATCTGGAACGCCGCTTGTCTGAAAAGTACAATGTCTATCTGGCCAGCGATGGTCATGAGGGCATTATTAAAGCCGAAAAAATATACCCTCAACTCATTATTACCGACCTGATGATGCCAAACACCAATGGATTTGAGGTATGTAACCACTTGCGGCAGAACTTTAAAACCAGCCATATACCCATCATCATGATTTCGGGTATGGGTGATGTAAACCAGAATAAAACCAAAGCGCTTGAACATGGCGCAACCGTTTTTATAGATAAACCTTTTGAAGTGGAATACCTGATTCAGCAGATGGATACCATTTTGAAAAACCAGCAGGAAATGAGGGAAATGTACAGCAAGCGGCTGGTCGTAGATCCGGCTAAGGTAACCATTACTTCAATGGATGAGGAATTGCTGATTAAGGCCATGAAGTTTATTGAGCAGCATATGGCCAATCCGAATTATTCGGTAGACGATTTTGTGTCGGATATGAATACCGGAAGAACAATCCTGTACCAAAAGATCAATGACATTGTGGGCATGTCGATCAAAGAATTTATTCTAAACATCCGGCTTAAAAGAAGTGCCTACTTATTGGAACATGCCGATTTGACCGTGGCAGAAGTGGCTTATCAAACCGGATTCAACAACGCCAAATATTTTAGTGTATGCTTTAAAAAACAATTTGAAACCAGTCCTTCTGAATATAAAAAACGCTTTAGTACAGAGCATAACCACATTTAAGAAATTATTGGAGAGCATGCAGATCATTAAAACATTAAAGCTTTCATCATCAACCAAATAGAAACTATGAACCACTTGAAGTTTTTTCTTATTATTTTATCTACAACCACGCTATTATGCACACTGCAGGGGCAGGAAGCTTTTGCGCAACATCGGCTAAAGGGGATGCATCCGCAACAGCAGATCGATTTTGTTAAAAAACAGCTCAAAGCCAGAAAAGAACCTTATTTATCAGCCTATAAGGCATTGCTGATTAAAGCAGATTCGGCTTTGCTGGTCACGCAACATGCGGTAGAAGATTTCAGTATTCCGGGTTTTTATGTTGACAAGGAAACCCACCGCCGAACTTCACGGGCACTTCAGGTAGATGGTTTTTCGGCATATAGCTGTGCCTTAGCTTATCAGCTGAGTGGAAAAATAAAATATGCAGACAAAGCCGTTTACTTTCTGAATGCCTGGGCAGCGGTCAATAAAAAATATTCTCAGCTGGATGGTTCACTGGTGATGTCGTATTCTGGTACTGCCTTGATGATCAGTGCTGATTTGCTCAAAGATTATAAAAGATGGCAGCCTAAAGAGGTAACACAATTTCAATGGTGGACTAAAAATGTATTTCGTGCTGCAGCAAACAGCATCCGGTACCGGAACAATAACTCTGGTGATTGGTCTCGTTTGGCCTCCATCCTGGCCGATACCTACCTGGAAGACCGGGAAGATATGCAACAAAACATAACCTTGATCAAAAAAGACCTTTTTGATAAAATTGCCCCGGATGGACACTTGGTGGAGGAAGTAAAACGACAGGGAAAAGGCATTTGGTATACCTATTTTTCTCTGGCACCGCTTACCGCATCCAGCTGGATCATTTATAATCAGACAGGTGAGAATCTCTTTGAAGCATCGCGCGATGGGGCATCATTCAAAAAAGCACTTGATTATCTTTTTTACTACAATCAACACCCCGAAGAATGGAAATTTTTCAAAAATCCGGATACGGGTAGTGTGCATACCGTAACAGGTTTCTGGCAGGCCAACTTACTGGAAGCGATGAATGGCATTTATCCTTCGCCGCAATTTGATGATTATCTTGCACCATATCGCCCCATTATGTATACCACACACGATTATGCGTGGACATTTCCAACCCTTATGCCCTTACGATTAAATGGATACCAATAAATTATTCCCCATGAAAAAATATCTAATTAAATTATTATTGCCGGCCTGTGCCTTATGCATCAGCTTATCGGGAGTAGCCCAACAATCAAAAAATCCTAAGCCCCCAGCGCTCCATTCAGGGGGTTACAAACTGGTATGGGCCGAAGAATTTAATAATAACGGCGCACCTGATCCGGCTAACTGGACTTACGAACTCGGATTTGAACGCAATGAAGAATACCAATGGTACCAAAAGGAAAATGCAAGGTGTGAAAACGGCAAACTAATTCTGGAGGCCAAAAGAGAAAAAAAGGCAAACCCCGATTTTAAGGAAGGAAACAGCGACTGGAGAAAGCGTAGGCGGGAAGCGGATTACACTTCAGCCAGCATCAAAACCCAGGGGTTACATAACTGGCTTTATGGCCGGTTTGTTATGCGCGGTAAAATAGATATCCGGGACGGCATCTGGCCAGCCTGGTGGACGCTGGGAACAAAAGGATCCTGGCCTGCAACCGGTGAAATCGATATGATGGAATATTACCGGAAAAAACTGCTCGCCAATATTGCCTTTATGGATGCAAACCGAAAAGATGCCTGGTTTAGTACAGAGAAAAATATCGATTCCATTGGCGGTCAGGCATGGGCAGATCGCTTTCATATCTGGCGAATGGATTGGGATGAAAACAGCATCGCACTTTATGTAGATAACCAGCTTTTAAATAAAGTGTCATTAGACCGGTTGGTCAACCAGGATGGTACCAATATTAATCCTTTTAAACAACCGCATTATATGCTGCTCGATTTGGCGATAGGGGGTAAACAAGGTGGAGATCCTTCTCAAACCACCTTCCCGGCCAGGTTTGAAGTGGATTATATAAGGGTTTATCAAAAATAATCAATTAAGAAATGAAAAATATGAATTTAAAACGACTGCTTCTGATCCTGGTATTTAGCTGTTACGGCGGATTTAGTGCTTTTTCAGGTGAAACACGTTTAAAAACTGATTCTATTCTGGAAACCGCAAACATTTTTAAAACGATGCAGCGGGTGGCAGACTGGCAATTAAATACCTGGAAGAACAAAGGGTTTAATCATAGAAAAGCAGATTGGACCAATGGTGCCTGCTATACCGGTATTTTTGCTTTCGGCAACCTGCGGGGCAACGAACGCTACTTGCAGACGCTGGTTGATATTGGAAATGATTTGGGCTGGAATACCGGACATTTGCGCTTTTATGCAGATGATTATTGTATAGGACAAACTTATGCGCAGCTTTACAGCAAATTTAAGCAGAAAAAGATGATTACTCCTTTTATTTTACAGGCCGATAGTATCATCAGCCAGCCACACGACGAACCTTTAAACTGGAAAAATAATATCCAGAAAAGGGAGTGGGCCTGGTGCGATGCCCTTTTTATGGGGCCGCCTTCGCTTGCTTATTTAAGTACGGCTACCCGAGATGAAAAGTATCTGAATACAGCTGTTAAATTGTGGTGGAAAACAACCGGATTTTTATATGACCCTTCGGAGAAGCTGTTTTTCAGAGATGAAAGTTTTTTCAACAAAAGAGAGAAAAACGGGCAAAAGATATTCTGGTCAAGAGGCAATGGATGGGTATTGGCCGGCCTGGTAAGGGTGTTGGAGAATATGCCAAAAAATCATCCGGATAGAAATAAAATGATTCAGCTTTATAAGGATATGGTATCCAGAGTAGCAGGATTACAGCAGTCGGACGGCAGCTGGCATGCTTCGTTATTGGATCCTGCAAGTTTTCCGGTTAAAGAGATGAGCGGGACCGGCTTTTTTTGCTATGCCATTGCCTGGGGTTTAAATCACGGTGTTTTGAAAAAACAACAATATCTTCCTGTGGTAGAAAAGTCATGGAAAGCCATGGTTTCTGCCGTACATGAAGATGGGATGCTGGGTTATGTACAACCCATTGGCGCAAGTCCGGATGCCGTAAATGCCGGTAGTACTGAGGTGTATGGCGTTGGTGCATTTTTGCTGGCGGGAACACAATTGTATGAATATATGAAGAAGGTAAAATAGACGATTATGATTATTAATATGAAACTACAGTTCTCGACTTTAACTAAGTTGAGCATGTATTCCCTTTTGCTGGTTTGCCTGGCCGCAAATGTTTTTGCGCAAAGCCGGCAAGATACCTTACGTTTATTTATTATAGGGAACAGTTTTTCTCAAAATGCATCTGCCTTTTTGCCGCAACTGGCAAAAGAAAGCGGAAAAACGCTCATTATAGGGCACGCAGAACTTGGTGGACATTCACTTGAGCAGCATTGGGGTTATGTAGAAAAAGCAGAAGCCAATGCTGATGACCCCAAGGGAAAACCTTACGGTGGCAAATCATTAAAAATGTTGTTGGGTGAAGAAAAATGGGACATGGTTACGATTCAGCAGTATTCTTATCTTTCGGCAGACTCCTCAACCTACTATCCCTATGCCAGCAAACTTATTGCTTATGTGAAAGCATTGCAACCCCAGGTGCGTATTGTTATCCACCAAACCTGGGCTTACCGTACCGATGCAAAGAAATTTGGGCGTATAGGTGAAGATAAAACTGCGATGAACCAGCAGGAAATGTGGCAGAAATCACGTGCGGCTTATCATCTTCTGGCTAAGCGGATCAATGCTCCGATTTTACCGGTGGGTGATGCTTTCCAAATTGTAGCCAATGACAGGAAATATGGTTTTAAGCCTGATCTTTCATTTAATTATGAGCATCCGACAGCCCCAAGTCTCCCTGATCAGACCCATTCGATCAATGTGGGTTACTATTGGAATAAAAAAGAGCTCGTATTCGATCCGAACCATGCAAATGATGCGGGGAAATACCTTGGCGGATTAATCTGGTATGGGATGTTGTTTAATGATCCGGTTAAGCATATCAAATTTAAGCCTGAAAATGTTTCTGAAGAGTTTGCGAAATATCTTCGTACAGTGGCGGCTAAAATCATCGCAAAAACGAATCGATAAAATAATTGCAGATACTAAACTTTAGTCCACTTGGGTTATTTTGATTTGTAAAACACAAACTTTCTAAAAATAAACTGCAAATATTACTCCTGCGTACAAAAACAAACCATTTCCGTACAAAAGTGAACCCTCCAAAGCAGATAAGCATATAGATTTGTGTTAACCAAATAATAAACCTAGATATTATGACAACCTATTTCTTAACCATTCCCCTTGTTGAAATTGAGGAAAACACAAAATCTGAATTACGGGCGATACTATTAAAAATGCCTTTCAACCTGACTGGCATTTCCTGACCCGAGGTTTAGCATAAAAGCTGGAATCAACCCTTTTCATGCTTTTCCATCTCCATTTTTAATTCGGCGATAAACCTGCACCCTTTTGGGGAATTGATGAGGACGCATCTGCGTGTCCTGGAGATTTGTATTGTGCAAAAAAGCAGAAATATTTAAATATTATAATTCTAACCATATCCAAGATAGATGATAAAAAACATAAACCTAAGGTCCAAAGGCTGGCTTCTTCTGGTTGCTGCATTTTGGTGTAAGGCCCAGGCATTGCCGGCCAGGCCCATAAAAATTGCCGTCAGCTTCGTTGCCAAACGCCCTGCGACGCGGTTTCAGGAAATCACCGGAACCGTTAAAGATGAGAAAAACCAGCCTATTCCAGGTGCAACCATCAGAATAAAGGGTACCACTACGGGTGTCCAGACCGATCTGGATGGAAAATATAAAATCAATGTTAATCCTGGGCAGGTACTTGTGTTTTCAACCATTGGGTTCGAAAGCAAAGAAGTTACCATAGGGGCGGCTGGTGTAATCAACATCACGCTGGTTTCCGCAAGCAGTTCGCTCAGTGAAGTAGTGGTGAATGGTTATTCTACACAAAGAAGATCAGCCGTTACTGCTGCCATCAGTACCGTTTCGGGCCAGGATTTATTGAAGGCGCCGGTAACCAATGTGAACAATGCTTTGGCCGGTCGCGTGCCGGGTCTTGTGGTGCAGCAAACTTCCGGACGTCCGGGAATTAACGGTGCTGCTTTGTATATCCGCGGACAGGTTTCGCCCTCAGCTACAGCGCTTATCATTGTGGATGGTGTGGAAAGGACTTCTTTCGGTGATATTGATCCCAATGAAATTGAAAGCATAAACATACTGAAAGATGCCTCATCTACCGCGCTATATGGTTTGAAAGGTGCTAACGGCGTGTTTGTAGTGACTACCAAAAAGGGAGTGGAGGGACCGGCAAGGGTCACATTTTCCGGTAATCTGGGCATCATCAGTGCAACCTCCCGTCCTGAAATTCTTGGCGCTTATGAAAGTGCCATGCTGTTAAGTGAGGGGCAACGCAACGTGGGTGAATCCAGAACCTTTACCGATGAGGATTTGGCGATTTTTAAGGCCGGAAACGGTAATCCATTACTTTATCCGGACGTGCAATGGTACGATGAACTGGTTAAAGACCATTGGATGCAGAATCAGCAGAACTTAACCATATCTGGCGGTAGTGAAAAGGTGAAATACTTTACCTCATTTAGCCATATGCGCGAGGAAGGAAACTTTAAGGAATTTAAAACACCATTGGATTATTCAACTTCCCCGAGTTACAGCCGTTACAATTTCAGGGCCAGGGTAGGCATAGACCTAACTAAAACTACTAATTTTGAGGTGAACCTTGCCGGCAGGAACGAACACCGTTACAGTCCGGCGGGTATGAGCGAATACAATGATCCTGCAGGGGTAGTGAGTAACGGTATTGAAGGGCTTGTGGGCCGGGCTTTGAAAATGCCTTCATGGGCAGCTCCGTTCTTTAAAGAATACATCAACTCCGATGATCCCCGGATTATTGCCCTGGATGGAAACTATAACCACATCGTAAATTATGGATTGGGCGGGGTAAATGCTTTCAATCCTTACGCCTTACTCACTTATGGTGGATATGCTTTTACCGATAACAATATTGCCGAATCGATTTTCACCGTAAAGCAAAAACTCGACTTCTTAACCCAGGGACTGAGTTTTAAGGCCCAGTTTGGCTACGATGCCACCCAATTATCAGGAAAGTTGCAGCGTGGAAGTATCGGCTATCTGGAACTCAATCGGGCCACTTTGGCTCTAACACCTGTGGGTGGTACCTATAACGATTTTTTTGGGGCGCCTGCCTATTCAAGAAGTGGTTTTACCAAAACGAATCTGCAATTGTTTTTAACCTATGGCAGATCGTTTGGCAAGCATAACATCAGTGCCAATCTAATCGGTCAGCGCGAACTGCAGGGCTCAGCTGCGGCTGCCGCGCCTTATGCCAACCAGGGAATCATTTCGGAGGCTACTTATAACTATGGAAATAAATACTTTCTAACAGCCAGTGCAACCTACAATGGTTCAGAGAATTATGCCAAGGGTTATCGCTACGGCTTTTTTCCGGCAGCAACCTTGGGTTACAATCTGGCCAATGAGGAATGGATGAAAAAATTTACCTGGATCAGCATGTTTAAAATCAGAGGTTCGATTGGAAGGGTAGGGATTCCAAGTCCCGGTACAAGCCGTTTCTATTATCAGAACAGGTTTGGCGCCGGATCAAACGTGGTATTTGGAAATCCGAACAGTAACTTTAGCGCGCCTACCTATACCCAGTTACAATATGGCAATCCGTTTATCACCTTTGAGGTGTCTTTAAAACGAAATATCGGACTTGATCTTTCTTTATTCAAGGATAAACTGAACATCACTGCTGACCTTTTTGATGATGAGCGTTCGGATATTTTGACCACCCGTTCGGCAACCAGTTTTGCAACTTACGGCGCCACCGTGCCAAGTACCAATTATGGTGTCAATTACAACCACGGATATGAACTATCTGCAACTTACCGGGATAAGATTAAGGACTTTACCTATTCCTTTACGGCCAACCTGAGTTATGCCAGAAATGAGCGCAGGGTACTGGATGAAGCGCCTGGTCTTGCCGAAAATCTGCGGGTGTCGGGCAAGCCGATCGGTACTTATTTTGGATACCATGTACTCGGTTTTTATGCAGATCAACAGGATATTGATAGCAGTCCCTTGAATAAAATTACAGCTTATCCTTCTATACCCGGCGATTTTAAATATCAGGATGTTAACGGCGATGGAATTATTAATAACCAGGATGTAATCGCCATCGGGCATCCTAATATTCCGGAATACAATGCAAGTCTGAATATGCAATTTGGGTATAAGGGATTTCAATTATCGGCACTTTTTAATGGGGTAACGAATGTGAGTTCAAACGTGGTGTTTCAAAGCGGTGGCCTAAACCAGTATTATGCACCAATGTTAAACAGATGGACGCCAGGCAATACCAATGCCAGCTGGCCGGTAATCCGTCCGGGCCTGAATGCAAATCCCAATGAAAGCTTAAACGACTTTATACTTCAAGATGCTTCTTACATCAAATTACGAAATGTGCAGTTCAGTTACAGTTTGCCTAAAAAATGGGTTAATAGAATTCGCTTAAATGGCCTTACCGTATTTGTTAGCGGCCAGAACTTAATCACCTGGACGAATTTTTATGGCATCGATCCTGAAAACAGCTTGTCGGGGAATGCCTATGCCTCTTCTATTGCCACTATTCCCACCACTAAGGTTTTCAATTTCGGCCTCAATTTATCACTCTAATCAAAGGTTACCATCATGAAAAAAATCATATATCTTTTGTTTTCATTTATGCTCTGCATTGCTTATTCCTGCAAAAAGGATTTTTTACAGCGTGATGTGGGTATTCAGAGCGACCTTGAAGAGGTTTTTAAAGACCCATTAACGGCTTCCCGCTTTGGCGATTTTACCTATACTTTTTCTATTTCGGATTATGGCCGCCTGAGCGGATATAAAGGAATGACCTCACAATTTACAGATGAGTCTATTGCCAATAATGGTCAGATAGAGGTAGCGGCGATGAACAGTGGCCAGTTTCTGGATCCGGGAGCTTCTGATGTGACAGGCATTTACGCTCAAATGTACCGTGGAATCAGAAATGCAAACCTGATGCTGGCCAATATGGATAAAGTTCCCTGGACCGATCTTTATAATCCTAATTATATTAAGGGTGAGCAACTATATCTCCGTGCTTACTTCTATTTCGAGTTGTTAAGGCGTTTTGGAGGGGTCGTGATATTAACCCAGCCGCAAGATTTTACAGAAGCCTCTACAGATCTTCCACGCAGCAGTTATGCAGAAACCTTTGCTTTAATTTTAAGTGATTTGGAAAAGGCCCTTACGCTGTTGCCACTAACCAACGCCGACTGGCCCAACCCGGCAGCACAATCTAACCGGGCTACGGGGGCTGCGGTTATGGCGCTTAAAGCAAGAGCCCTGCTCTTCGATGCCAGTCCGTTAAATAATCCGGAAAATGATTTGGCGAAATGGAAAAAAGTCGCAGAGGCATCAAAGGCAATTATGGACCTGAACAAATTTTCACTTGAGCCCAATTACGCCAATGTGCTTACGGTAGCAAACTCTAACGAATACATCCGGATCTGGCCCCGTGGCGGCCGTGGATTTATTGGGACTTATCTGAGCGATTTTTTGATTCCTACAAGTTATGGAGGGGCACAATCTAACCTTTCACCTGTTCAGAATCATGTTGATCTGTACGAAATGGCCAATGGCAAACCCATTACCGACGCCACCTCAGGATACAATCCGCAAAATCCTTACCTCAACAGAGATCCGCGGTTTTATGTGAACATCCTGTATAACAATGCCACCTGGCAGGGGCGGGCGGTGCAAACCTGGCAGTCTGAGCCCAATGCCCAGGGTATTATCACTTACGGAACCGATATCAGTACGGCAACTTCAATAACCAAAACCAGTTACTACCTGAAAAGGCTATGGCCGGAGGCTTCACGTTCGGGCTCAACTGCATCAGCATTGCTGAATTATGTTTTTTACAGATATGCAGAAGTGCTGATTAATTATGCAGAAGCTTTAAATGAAGAATCAGGGCCAAGCGCAGAAGTATACAATGCGGTAAATGCCATTCGCCTGCGCGCTAAGATGCCGGTTTTACCAGCTGGTCTCAGCCAGACTGAAATGCGCGAACGCATCAGAAACGAAAGGGCCATCGAGTTCGCTTTCGAAGATATGCGCTGGTGGGATATCCTTCGCTGGAAAAAAGGGGCTGAAATTGTGGCCCAGCCAATGAAGGCCATGAAAGTGGTTAAAAATGCCAACGGTTCTTTCAGCTATAGTGTGATCGAATTGCCTGCATTTAAAAAGGTATTTAATAACAATATGTATTTATATCCTATTCCCCGGGCAGAAATGAATAAGACCAGTGGTGCATTGAAACAGAATCCGGGATGGTAGTGATTGGGTTGTACATCAATTTTAAAAGATAAGAAATGACAAGATATATTAAATGTTCGGGCGTTATGCTGTGTATCATCAGCTATCTGCTTACCTGCACAGCCTTTGCACAGACTAACGGTAAGCAGGATACCGTCAGGGTTAGGAAAGCTAACTACACAGACTCGACAGATAAATTAATAGAAATTCCGTTTGCTACACGTAGCCGGGAAGAATTGAATTATGCCCAGAGCTCGCTTCGCTATAATCAGCTTACCCAAGTACCGATCAGTAACCTTTCTGGTTTACTGGCGGGAAGGCTAAGTGGCTTTTTATTCAGGTGGACAGGTAATCAGCCGGGCGGTGGAAACGTGTCCTATCAAATCCGCGGAAAATCATCTTATGCGCAAGGCGCTACGCCAGCTTTTCTGGTTGATGGAATTGAACGTGATTTCGAAGATATGGATATCAGCGAAATTGAAAGTGTAACCGTATTAAAAGATGCTGCTGGTTTAAACTGGTATGGCCTGAATGGAGGTAATGGCGCAATTTTGGTCACCACAAAAAGAGGTAAAATAGGAGAGAACCTGATTTCTTTTGATGCTCAGGGCGGTTTTCAATCTGCCGGCAACCTCATCAAACCCTTAAATTCATATGATTTTGCTACTTTATACAATCGGGGCTTAACCAATGCGGGCCAGGCACCGGCCTATAACGATGCAGCGCTTGATGGTTATAAAAACCATACCAACCCCTACCTCTATCCGGACAATAACTACTTAGAACGCTTTCTGGGCAAAAGAGCAGCTACACAAAGGTACGCGCTTACCTTTAGCGGAGGGAGCAACAGGGTACGTTATTTCAGTTCTGTGAGTTACTTTAACCAGCAAGGCCTTTTGAAGGAAACGGAAACGCCCAATTACGATTCTAATTATGGCTATAAACGTTATAATTTCCGCATCAATTTAGATTACGATGTAACTAAAACACTTACACTTACGTTGTTGGCAGGCGTAAGGAGTGAAGTGCGTAATGATGTTGGTGATGGCACCAGCACGGTTTTAAGTAACCTGTATAATTTGCCGCCAAACGCCTTTCCGATTTTAAATGCAGATGGATCTTACGGTGGAACCTCCCTCTTTCAAAGTAATCCCCTGGGCCAGTTACAGTCTACAGGATTTTCAAGAACCACTACTAATATTTTGCTAGCCAGCATCATGGCCGATCAGAAAATGGATTTTATCACCAAAGGCCTTTCGGCTAACTTATTCTTTTCTTATGATGGTTATGGTAATTATGGCGACGGGTTATCTCAGAATTATGCAGTTTTCAATCAAACCGTTACGCCTGTACAAACTTATCGTACGCCGGCAGTTATTGCTTACCGTACTGCAGCTTTCCAAACCAATACCAAAAACAATGAACTCTGGTTTGGCTTAGATTACAACAGAACCTTTGCTACTGATCATCAGGTAAAGGCAAACGTAAGGGCGCAACAATATGTAAGTGCTGCGGTAGACCGTTTGGATTACCGTTCCCGGATGATTGTAGGGCGGGCAGATTACAGTTTTAAGCAACGTTACCAGTTGGGATTTACAGGAAGTTACTCTGGATCTGAAAACTATGCGCCTGGAAGACGTTTTGGCTTTTTTCCGGCAGTATCAGCCGGCTGGTTAATATCCAAAGAAGATTTCATGAAAGATGCTTCCGTAATCAGTTACCTGAAACTGCGCGGATCTTATGGTCGCTCGGGTAATATCGGCCCAACTTATGATGCCAATGGCAATGTGGTCAGACTGCCATACCGTACGCTCTTTACCAGAGATGCAGGGCCATTTCTGGGGTCTACTTTTTCTACGTCAACCACGGCCAGGCTGGTAAGCCCTGCAGGTAACCCCTTAACCACCTGGGAAAAAATTGACCGCTTGAACCTGGGTACAGACGTAGATTTTTTTAAAGGCGCACTTTCCTTCTCTGTTGATTATTTTGATGAAAAACGAACGGATATCCTTGGTCCTGCAAACTTACCTGGGATCCTTGGGATAGCTATTGCGCAGGTAAATTCAGGCAAGGTAAGCAGTAAAGGATTCGATGCCAGCGGAACTTTCCATAAAAAAATTGGTGAAGTGCAAATCAGTACCAACGCCAACTTTACCTATGCTAAAAATATCATTTTGGAAAGAACGGAAAACGTACTCCCTAACCAGTCTACTATAGGCCGGTATGTGAATGGCGGAAATTATTACATCGCTGAAGGTATTTTTCAGAGCCAGGCAGAGATTAATACCAGTCCGAAGCAAACCCTTTCGAGCCTTGTGGTGCCCGGCGATTTGAAATACAGGGATGTGAACAATGATAACGTCATCGATGCCAACGATGCCATTTCCAGCGACTATACCGATATTCCGAAAATATATTATGGCTTCGGTTTTAACATCCGATATAAACAGTTTGATTTAGGCGCACAGTTCCAGGGCGTTGCTGGCAGAACTGTAGATGTCTCTAACATTGTATATGCAGGTCCGAATGGCTTAAATCAGCTCAGTTTAGATAGCTGGACCCCGGCCACAGCGGCCACGGCAAAATATCCCCGTATCGCAATATCAGACAATGGGAACAACACGGCCAACTCCACCTTTTGGTTGTATTCAGGGGATTTTTTAAAACTCAGGTCTGCTGAAATTGGATACAGTACACCACAAAGCCTTAACCAGCGCCTACGTTTTAAAGGCGCGAGGATCTTTGTAAGTGGTAATAATATTTTCTCAATTTCCAAACTCGGAGAACTGGGTATTGATCCCGAAACCCCCAATGCAGGTCGTTTTTCGTCTTACCCTTACGTAAAAACCTTTGCGATAGGCTTAACTGTTAAATTTTAACTCAAAATGAGTATGAAAAAGAAAATATATGTAATGCAAATGGTACTGGCGGTTTTGCTAATGAGCTTTACTGCCTGCAAGGATGAATTTTTTGAGCCCTCGTACAGTGAGGGGCCTGTTAATGAAGATGCGATCTGGAATACCGACAGACGTGTGCGGGAGTACTTAAACAATGGATATAATTACATGCTGGCCAGGTACAATATTGATGGCTCAGGAGCATTAATGGCCAGCGGAAGTGATGAAGCAGTTAACTCAAACTTAAACAGCAATGTAAACATTTTTAATAATGGTAACTGGAGCAGTTTAAGGACTTTTGATGAGCAATATACCAATCTTTATAACGGTTTATGGGTAGTCAATACTTTCCTGGAGCGATCGCCCACAGCAGTGATTTTTCCCGCAAGCGATCTTCGCGGACTAAGGGGAGAAGCGTTTTTTCTGAGGGGTTTATTACATTATGAGTTGTTTAAAAGATATGGGGGAATTGTTCTTGCCACCCGGTCCTTTTCACCGGTAGAAGACCTGAATATTCCACGCAATTCAGTTGATGATGTCGTCAGACAGATTGTTAAGGATTGCGACTCAGCCATCAGCCAGATTCCGGCAGCCTCCACAAAAGATTGGGATGCGGCCAATTACGGACGTGCCACAAAAGCTGCGGGAATGGCACTGAAAGCCAAAACCCTGCTGGTTTATGCAAGCCCTTTATACAACACCGGCAATGATCTGCAACGCTGGCAGAATGCGGCCAATGCAGCAAAGGATTTAATCGACTTAAATAAACACAGCCTGTTAAGTACGGCTTCATTTCCAAACTTATGGGATTACACCAATACAGCAACCTCTTATAATAACGAGGTGATCTTCGCTACGCCAGCAAGCAATACGAATGCCATTGAAGCCAATAATGCACCCATTAGCTTTACCGGTGGGTTGGGCAGAACAAACCCTACCCAGAATTTAGTTGATGCTTTTGAAATGACCAATGGCAAAACCATAACCGACCCTACATCAGGCTATGATCCACAAAATCCTTATGCAAACAGAGATCCGCGTTTAAACCAGTTTATTGTAGTTAATGGCGCAAATTTTAAAACAGGAAGCTTAACCCGAGCCGTAGAGACTTATGAAGGTGGACGTGATAACGTTCCTTCTAATGTAAACAGTACAAAATCTGGTTATTACCTGCGCAAATTTTTAAGTGGTAACGCTACTTACAACATTACGGGTACAACGAGCGTAAGAAGGCCCTGGGTATTGTTTCGTTATGCAGAAATTTTACTGATCTATGCAGAAGCGCTGAACGAACTTGGAGGTCCGAATGCGGAGGTTTACAATGCGATAAATGCGGTACGTAACCGTGCCGGAATGCCTGCACTTGCCGGGTTAACACAATCGCAAATGCGCGACAGGATTAAAAATGAACGGAGAGTGGAATTATGTTTTGAAGAACAACGGTTTTTTGATGTCCGCCGCTGGAAGGATGGGGAGAGTAAATTTAACGGACCAGTTAGAGGAATGAAAATCACCAAGGTAGGCACTGCGCTCACCTATAACCCATTTGTAATTGAAAACAGAACCTTTACCAGTAAAAACTACTGGTATCCTTTTCAGCAATCTGAAATTAATAAGGCCAGCAAACTTATTCAAAACCCAGGGTATTGATGATGTTGAACAGAATAAAATTCCCTGCTCATCAAGGCAATTGGCGCATCAATAATTGGATGAAAAAAGCATTGGCCTGCTTTATTGGTCCGTTGTTTTTATCGGCTGGAGTGTATGCGCAGAAAACAGATCGGTTTATGGGAGAAATCGTTAACTATGACGAAAGTACCGTACCTGCCTATACTTTACCAGAGATACTAGTTACTGCCAAGGGTAAAAAGATTAAAAACGTCGCCACGTGGGAAAAGCAGCGCAGCCCCGAACTTTTAGCCCTGTTTGAAGAACACATTTACGGAAAAACACCAGACGGTTTTGATAGTTTAAAATTTGCGGTGGCTAATGAAAAAGCTGATGCTATGGATGGAAAAGCCCATTTGAAAGAAATAACAATTACAGCGTGGAATGATGGTCGTTCAGTATCGTTTCCTGTTATACTCTTTATTCCCAATAAGCGGACAAAACCTGCTCCTGTGTTTTTACTGATTAACAACCGCAGTAGCAGGAATACAGATCCGGCGAGGATTGAAAAGAGTACTTTCTGGCCAGCCGAAATGGTCATAGACAGCGGTTACGCCATAGCGGCCTTCCATCATTCAGATGTAGCGCCTGATCGGAAGGATAGTTATCAGAAAGGTGTATTAAAACAGTTGTTTCCTGCAGAGCTGGAAAATGATAATGGCATGAAAGCCATTGGCGTGTGGGCCTGGGCGGCAAGCAGGGTAATGGATTACTTTAAAACAGATCAAGATATCGACTCTAACAGGGTTGCGCTGGTAGGGCATTCAAGGTGTGGCAAAACTGCTTTATGGTCTGCAGCCCAGGATCAACGCTTCGTCATGGTGTTTAGCAGTTGCTCAGGAAGTACCGGTGCAGCGCTGGCCAGACGTAAATATGGAGAAACCATCAGCCTGATCAATAAACAGTTTGGTTACTGGTTCAACAACAATTACAAAAAATATAGCAATGATGTAAACAGCTTACCTGTAGATCAGCACATGCTCATCGGTTTGATTGCACCGAGGCCGGTGTATAATACGAACGCTACGGAGGATCGCTGGGCAGACCCTTATGGTTCTTATTTATCATTGGTACATGCCAAACCTGTTTACGATTTATATGGCAGGAAAGTGACGCTTTCTAACAATATGCCCGATGTGAACAGACCCATTATCCATTCGGCTATAGGTTACCATTTCAGGGAAGGAAAACACGACCTTAATGTTTATGATTGGACAAATTTTATCCGCTTTGCCGATCACCATTTTTATCGATAAGGTTTACGCTTAACTTCCTTTTTATAAATGATTGGCATTTTTCCTCAATTCCTACAGAGAAAAAAGTTTAGTGTAAAGAAAATTAGTCTCAGGTTCAAAATAGGTGCCGAATTAATAGCAAAACCTCTAATCTAAAATTTAATATTTATTACTATGAAAAAACTCATTTTTGGGTGGACAGGAAAGGTAACGCTGCTTGCTCTTCTGGGGCTGCATTCGCTTTCCTGTTCCAAAATGGTGGAAGAAAACCTTTCACAAACTTTTGATAAGGGACCACAAAAATTGGCTGTTATTGCCAATAATGTGCTGATTAACCCGGTTTATAATAGTACTTCGGTGTTACGGAATCCATTAAATGGATGGGTAATGTATGGCAAACGAGATGCTAGCGAAACGTATTGGGACAGTCAGTTTTTCGTGCCAGAACTGGGTGCCAATGTAAAGGCGATAGATTATGCCTCAGCCTGTTACATCCGGACCAGCTGGCGATCACTTAATCCAAGTCCGGGTGTTTATGCCTGGAGAGACCCCAACTCGCAGATCGGTAAACTCATCAACGGTGTTAAAACCAGAGGTTTGCCCATTGCATTCCGGATTGTGGTAGACGGGCGCGACCAGGGAGAAAATACCCCTTCTTTCGTATTCACGGCGGGTGCTCAATATTGGTTATCAAATCCTGCAGTACCGGCACAGAAAACGCCCTTTCCCCAGGATCCAATTTTCAGGCAATATTACGCCACATTTATTGAAGAGCTTGCCAAGGACTTTAACGATCCGGTTCGCACCTCTTTTATTGATGCCTATGGTTTAGGTAAATGGGGCGAAGCCCATAATACGGTGTATGCCGCTCCAGGAGTATTAACAGCCGCACAAACAGAAACTGTGAAGGAAGAGGTACTGGACTGGATTATGGCGCTTTACAACAGGACTTTCACCAAAGTACCGCTGGTAATTAACTATCACCGGCTAATAGGTCATCCAACAAGCTGGGGCGCAGCAAACCCAAACAGCAACCAGTTACTGGTGAAAGCGATAAATCAAGGGTATAGTCTGCGGCATGATGCTTTTGCCATGACTGATTATTACCAAAGCTGGGAGAAAAACTTCGCAGCCACCTGGAAACATAAACGACCGATTATTATGGAGGGGGGATGGATTGTGACCGGCACACACCGCTATTGGATCGACTCAAGCGGACAATATCGCGAAGGGCATCCTGAAGATGTAAGAAAGGCTGAATTTGAAAGATCGGCAGAAGCTGCTGTAAATATGATGGATTTTAGGGTTGGCGAAGTGGCTTCCTGGTTTCAAACGAGTTTTCCGTTGGTACAGCGCTTCAATGCAGAAGGAGGCTACCGGCTGTATCCTGATCAGGTATCTTTACCAAATGAAATTGCCAACGGGGCTACCGCTACAATAGGCCATCGCTGGAGAAATATGGGTTGGGGTTACTGCCCAAATAATATTCCGCAGTGGAATTATAAGTACAAAGTGGCTTTTGCCATTCTGGATACCGCTGGTGTGGTTAAAAAACTTTTTATAGATGAAAATGGTGAGCCTTCTAAGTGGCTGAAAGATAACCCTATGACTTACAATTTTACCACAACGGCAATTAACCTGCCGGCTGGGAATTATAAATGGGGGGTGGCCATCATCGATAAAACGAATGCCAACAAGCCTGGTATTGCGCTTGCCGTAACCGGAACTTTTACAAACGGTTGGCTGGAATTGGGCAATTTGCAAATACAGTCCGAACCTCCAATTGGTCAGACAATTAAATTAAAAGGTTCTAATAACCTGTTTGTTTCCGGTGAAAACGGTGAAGTAGCCATGAGGTGCAACCGGGCGAGTGCCTCTGACTGGGAAAGCTTTACCATTGTTGATGCTGGTGGAGGAAAAATCGCCCTGAAAAGCATGAACAAATATGTATCTTCAGAAAATGGCGCTACAACCGGGATCACCTGCACCCGCACAAGCATTAGCGATTGGGAAAAATTTGACTGGGTGGTAAACGCAAATGGAAAAATCTCCCTTAAAGGGAATAATGGTAAATACATTTCTTCAGAAAACGGCCAATCGGCAATGAAATGCAACCGGGCTACTATTTCTGGCTGGGAAATGTTTTCACTGGAATAATTGCTGAGGGAAAATTTTAAGCACATTAAAGTTTTAAGATAATGGGTTGCTCTTGATGGGGCAGCCCTAATCTTTTTGGGAGTTTTAAAAATTGCCTGTTTAAATAAATTCATCAGCATTCACTGAACTATGAAGGGTCACATATTAAAAGATGTTTACACTGTGGTTGGTGGACTAGCTATGATGAGTATTGGGTGGGTGCATCATGGCAAATGTGGCAGCTGTTTTACGGCATTACGGGAGTAATTAAAAATATCGACGTAAATGACCTCTCGGTACCAGATCTCGAGATTAGGAATTATCTTACCCGACATTACAATTCAAGATTTCAAGTAAATCCCAGAAAATTTGAAAATTTAGTTTCCAGTGTTTTTAAAGATTTAGGATTTCAAGCTTTATGTACACCCTATTCCCACGACGGTGGGATAGATATACTTTTGGAAAAAGGAAGTGACCTTTCCGCAGTTCAGGTAAAGAGAACAAAAAACGCTATAAAATTAGAACAAGTTAGATCATTTATAGGTGCTTTGACACTTCAAGGAATACAAAATGGAATTTACGTAAGTACCTCAGAATTTCAAAGAGGATGTTATGATATCGCTAATTCATGTTTAATTAATTTATTTGGTGGGAGTAGATTTTATGAAATCCTTTTAGAAGCTCAAATTTTAAGATACTCAAATATGGCATTTCCGAATCTAAAAAGTGAAAGTCTTTATCATTGTGGATGTTTTGAGTTGAATAGTTTATAACGCGATAATCTTATCAATAATAAATGAGATTACCTCATCTAAACATTCTTTACATGATAAAGCTGTCATGTAAAGTAAAATGAATTATCTTTACATGATAAATTTGTTATGTAAAAAAACTTTGTATGAAGAACAACGTTAAGGTAAATAGCAATATACCCTTTAATGAATTGCCCTTACTACCTCCAGATAATGCAAAAATAGAGACTATAGCTATATTAAGGCAAGTTACGTTAGCTTCAATTGCCCTTGCAGAGTTAAAAGGACTAGCTTACACATTGCCCAACCCTTCCATACTTTTAAATGCAGTGATTCTTAAGGAAGCTCAGATGAGTTCAGAGATTGAAAATGTAATCACTACCCATGACAAGCTTTATCAGGCTTTATCTGCAACGGGCAAGCCAATAGACCATGAGACTAAAGAAGTGCTTCGCTATAGGGAGGCGATGCTAACTGGTTTTAATATGGTAATGAAGAAAGGATTTCTGAATATAAATGGTATAGTTAGCATTCAAGAAATTTTAGAGGAAAATAAAGCTGGCCTAAGAAGATTGCCAGGAACATCATTAAAAAATTCGATTACTGGTGAGGTCATTTACACACCACCAGATGATTACGATACCATCTTGTTATTGATGAAAAACTTAGAAAGTTACATGAATGAAACTGATGTAATATCGCACCTGATTAAATTGGCGGTTCAACATTACCAATTTGAAAGTATACATCCATTTTATGATGGTAACGGAAGAACAGGAAGAATAATAAATGTACTCTACTTGTGCTTACATGGCCTTCTGGATAGCCCTGTTTTGTATCTAAGTGATTATATTATAAAACATAAAGCGGACTATTATAGATTACTTGGAGAAGTAAAGATAAATAATAATTGGGAAGGTTGGGTGTTGTTTATGCTGAGAGCAGTGGAGGAAACTGCTAGGCAAACCAATAATCAAATTAAGTCAATTAATGGATTATTTTTAAAATTACAAGATAAAATAAAAGAAAATGCACCTAAGCTTTACAATAAAGAATTGTTAGAACTACTTTTTGAACAACCGTATTGTAAAATAGAATTTTTAGTAGATAGACTTAAGATCTCAAGAGTAACAGCTTCAAAATACTTAAGTGGACTTGAGAAAATTGGAATGCTACAATCCAAGAAAATATGGAAAGAAACAATATACATAAATATTGAATTATTCGAACTCTTGAAAAGATAAGAAGATCTCATTCATCTCTTTCTTTCAAAAAAATCGAAAAATCGTCTATTTCAATCAACTCAGCCACAAAATGGTTCGAATTACGCACCGCCACTGCCCCTAATTTAAGAGCCTGTCTCAAAATAACAGATTTAGAAGTAGCAAAGAATTAAATTTGGCGATGTCGTCATGCTCAGCTTGACTGGGCATCTTAATGCTTTGGTAGGGAGATATTTAGTTACCGTTCTGTCATATCAACATTCTGTTTTCACGGGAATGACGCTCTTTCAAAATATTATGCTGCCAAAAATCTTCAAAATCATTTCTGAGACAAGCCCTTTTATTTGAGCCACGTTATGGAATATCATAACCCTTTCTAAAAAAAACTTTTTGACTTAATTATAACTCTCTGTTTTTAAAATGTTTTAATTCAATTAGTTGAAAGGTCTAGGGTAGCCTTCATAATTTATTTCTTATTTACTTTTGCAGTTGAGTGTGTACTGGCATCATATATGCTCATGTTTAACACCAAATTGTATAAGTCATGTTAATGAATAGATCAGATATTGTTGCACTTAAAGACCTTTCCTCTGCCACGGAATCGGTGCCTTTCGATGCTATACCTGCTATTTTCAAGGATGATTTTCAAATGTATATCTTGGAAAGACTATTGTAAAGGATGCATGCAACAGGCGCTTTGCGTACCCTTCGGACATTCGTAAATGGGTTCGTGTGCTGGTTACCAAGTACAAAGATTAATATGCTCAGCCCCTTTTTGGAGAGGTTCAATACAGCATTTGCTGCATTTGGGCAATGATTCCCCGGACCTAACTAGGATCAGAAATTCAAAGATGACCTGATCAATGATTACTCTTTTTTTTCATCAAGGATCGAAGATCCAAAGCTGGAATACGGGGATACCATCCGTTTTCTTAATAATGAATATGTGACAAGGAGAAATTGTCTAGTTTTCTACAATTGGAGGATCATAGGAAAATACTGTCTAATGTGGTCAAGCTAATGAGTCTTGAAAACTTGTAATCAGACTATCAACTACCATTGCAATCAATCGCAGTGGAGGGCGAGATGTTTGTAGTTTTTTACTTTATAGTTTATTGATTGTCAAATATAAACGTCGGGATGTTTCGCTCGTTAACGCGATTCGATGTTGTCGGCTTTCAAAATCGAATTTTTGGGGAATGCCGAACCAATTTGTCCCCGCTTATCATTAATGGCCCATTTGGCGAAAATTGGAAATAATCGGGTTAATGTGAATATCGCATCATTTAGGACTGGCTATACTGTGCTATCGTATATTTCTTTTTCGTGATTTCCGCTAATTTTGCCTCTGCTCTTAAGATATTTCTCTTCACATGCCGGTTTTAGGGTTTTATAATCGTTTCCATCAATATCACCCAACAATAACAGTTACCCAACTGTAAGCTTATTATTATCGGTTAGCTGTTTGGTCAGACAGATCAGAACCTTTAGAAAAAATTGTATTTCTATCATCATCAGTACACAGCCCTTATCCGTTCGATAACAGGCAAAACGTTCGATATCGGGCATTTTTATATTTGTATAAAATTATAAATGATTGATTATTAGTATTTTAACATTGGCATTCCGCTTGTAAAGCTTGTCCAAAAAATGTTTAAATGGACAAACTCATTGAAGAAGAAGTTTTAGCTAAAAACAAGAAAAAAAATTACTTGCTGGTTTCTATCATCCTTATTTTGCTGGTAGCCAGTATCTGGTTTGTACGGTTTTATTTTAAAGCTGCACTTACGGAAGCCAATATCACGACGGCAAAAGTGGAGACCGGAATAATCGAAAATACGATTAATGCCACCGGTGAGGTGCTACCTGAATTCGAAGAAGTGTTAACCAGCCCGATAAGTGCATCGATAAAAAATGTTTTGATGGATGCCGGAAAAAAAGTGAATAAAGGGCAATCTATTCTATTGCTGGATAAATCAGTAAGCCAAACCGATTATGGAAAGCTGCAATTTCAGATGGAGTCCAAACAAAATGAAATTAGTAAGCTAAAGCTTGATTTAGAAAAAAGTTTTTTTGATGTTAAATCGAGCAACGCCATAAAACAATTGCGGATCAGTAACCTTAAAGATGCTGTTTCATCGGCGAAACGATTACTTAAAGCCGGTGGGGGCACCAAAGAGGATGTAGAGCGGGCCGAGCTCGATCTGAAGGTGGCCGAACTGGAGAAGCTACAGCTCGAAAATGAAATTAAAAGTAAGCAGCAAACCATGAAAATCGAAATCAGGGAGGCTGAAATTGCACTGGCCATTCAAAAAAATGATTTGGATGCATTGAAACGGAAACTTGATCTGGCCGATGTAACGGCAACCAGGCCCGGGGTAATTACCTGGGTAAATAAAAATATCGGCTCCAGTGTACACGAAGGCGATGCGTTGGTACGTATAGCCGATTTAAGCGGTTTTAAAGTTGCAGGTAGCATGTCTGATAATCTACTGGATAAAATCCACAATAACATGGCTGCTATCATCAGAATTGGTGATACGCAACTAAGAGGTTCAGTTGTAAATATCTCACCGGCAGTAACCAATGCCACCGTATCGTTTGATATCCAGTTAAATCAAAAAGACAGTAAAGTATTAAGGCCCAATCAAAAAGTTGATGTTTTTTTGGTTACTGATACCCGAAATGGTGTTTTAAGGGTGGCGAACGGACCAGCTTTTAACGGTTCAAATTTACAGGAGATCTTTGTATTGAAAAACGGTATAGCCGAAAAGCGCACCGTGAAAACAGGTTTAAGCAACTTTGATTATGTTGAAATTTTAAGTGGTTTAAAAGCTGGAGACGAAATCATTACTTCGGATATGGCTGATTTCAAAAACTCGGAAAAAGTAACAATAAGCCGTTAAGATGATGAAGAAAATTGTACTTATTGGATTAGCTATTTTATTTAGCTCAATACATGCAGTATTCGCGGTTACCGATACGCTTAAACTTAACCTGCTGCAGGTAGTTGAAATGGCCAGGGCCAATTCTATTGCGGCAAAACAGGCCGCAACGGTTAAAGAGACGAAATACTGGGAGTGGCTTACTTTCAAATCAAATTACCAACCACAATTGGCTTTAGAGGGTATTTTACCCGGCTATACCAAAACTTATACCCAGGTACAGCAACCCAACGGAAGCATTCTTTTCCAGCCCGTACATTATGATAACTCCTCACTGACACTAAATTTTAGTCAAAGTATTGCCGCAACGGGCGGCACCATTTATGGAACTACCCAACTGCAGCGGTTTGATGATTTTGACAGAAAAAGTGTGCTCTATAATGGTATTCCTTACGGGGTTGGTTACACACAACCGCTATTACAGTTTAACAGCTTAAAATGGGACAAGAAAATTGAACCTCTAAAATACAGTGAGAGTAAACAGGTTTTTATCGAAACACAGGAGAAAATATCAATTACCGTTACCGAATATTTTTTCGATTTACTGCTGGCGCAGGTTAACCTCGATATTGCTGAATTAAATTATGCGAACACCAAAAGGATCCTGAGTATTGCCAATACTAAATTTGAATTGGGCAAGATTTCAAAAAATGAGATTCTCCAACTTCAGCTGGAGGTACTTAATGCCCAAAAAGCCGTTGGAACGGCTAAGCGAGATGTAGAAGTGGCCACACTGAACCTTCGCAGTTACACGGGTATTGAGGGCGACGATAGGATAAAATTGGATATGCCGCAGGCCGTTGCTCAAATGACTGTGGCTACTGAAAAAGTTTTGGCCGAAGCCTTTGCAAACCGTTCGGATGCGATTGGTTTTGCCCGCCGGTTGGCAGAAGCCAGAAGAGATGTGGCCAAAGCAAAGGGGGAAAATGGGCTTAAGGCTACATTAAGGGCAAATCTGGGTTTCTCCAATGCCGGCTTGAGTGCTTTTGATGTTTACCGGAATCCGAAAAACCAGCAAACCGTTGAACTACAGTTGTCTATTCCGGTTATGGATTGGGGCAGGTCTAAATCAAGAACAAAAACAGCACAGGCAAATGAGCAACTGGTAACTTATGCTGTTGAGCAGGATAAGCAAACTTTTAAACAGCAGATCGTAACGCAGGTAACGCTTTTTAATATGATGAAAGAACAGACCAAGCTTACAGATACGGCTGCAAAAATTGCCGCAGAAAAATATAAGATAGCCAGCGAACGCTATGTTTTAGGCAACCTGAGCATTACCGATTTAAGTATTGCTTTCCAGGAAAATGATGCAGCAAAACGCGATTACGTTTCTTCGCTCCGCGATTTTTGGGGTGCTTATTATCAGCTTCGCTATCTTTCTCTTTACGATTTTGAAAAAAACATTAAAATAACTTATTAATAAATCTTAATTACTAATTATACATGATGATACGCTTAAAAAATATTGAAAAAGTTTACCGGACGGCTACTGTGGAAACCCTGGCAATAAACGGTATTAACCTCGACATTGCAAAGGGAGAATTTCTTTCCATTATGGGGCCATCGGGCTGCGGAAAAAGTACTTTGCTGAACATTATGGGCTTGCTAGATGAGCCATCGAAGGGAGATATCAAAATAGATGACCAGGACATTCGCAGTTTTTCTGATAAAAAACTGGCCCATTTCAGAAATGAGAAGCTTGGATTTATTTTTCAGAGTTACCACCTGATTAATGATCTGCAGGTGTTGGATAATGTAGAACTACCTTTATTGTACCGCGATTCATCTGCTAAGGAAAGAAAGGCCCTGGCTGCTGAAGCACTGGAAAAAGTTGGCCTGAGCAACCGTTTAAAACATTTCCCTACGCAGCTTTCGGGTGGGCAACGTCAGCGTGTTGCCATTGCCAGGGCTATTGTTGGCCGCCCTCAGATTATCCTTGCGGATGAGCCAACAGGAAACCTTGATAGCGCTATGGGAAATGAGATCATGAATATCCTCATCAATCTGAACAAAAATGAAGGTACAACAATCGTGATGGTTACACATGACGAAAGCATGGCGCAAAAAACACACAGATTGGTTCGTCTTTTTGATGGTTCACAGGTTCAATAATTTCAGCTATGTTAAAAAACTATTTCAAAATTGCTATAGCTGTCCTAAAAAGAAGGAAATTTTTCACCTTCATCAGCTTGTTTGGCATCAGCCTTACACTAACCATCTTAATGGTAGCCACTGCACTTGCAGATAAAATGTTTAATCCGGGATATCCTGATTACAATCAACATCGTTCGCTTTATGTTGAACGTATAGAAATAAAAAATACCAAGGAAGGTTGGGTAAATATGAGCAACCTGTCGTTTTATTTCTTTGAACATTATGTTTCCAGGTTGAAAACGGTTTATAAAATGGCCATTTCTTCTGATCAGAGATCATCTAATGCTTATCTGAACAATAAAAAGCTGGTAATAGGTTACAAATACACCAATGCAGATTACTGGAATGTTTTATCGTACCGGTTTTTGGAAGGTAAACCTTATGGTGAAAGGGAAATTAAAAGTGCAGAACGTGTTGCCGTGATTTCTAAAAAAACGAAGGAAGCTTATTTTGGTGATCAAAAATCGGTAATTGGCCAGTACATTTCTGCAGATAACATTAACTACCGGGTAATTGGAGTGGTTGATAATGTTTCAGGTGCTGTACGCAATTTTGCCGGCGATATGTATCTGCCTTATACGCTTGCAAAAGATATTAAAGATACAAGACTAATGGGTTCATATAATGCCGTGCTTTTAGGCCGTACGGAAAATGATGTGCCCAGGATGAAAAAAGAGTTTGCCCAAATGGTTGAAAAATTGCCAGTCCCGCCAGATTTTAATAAGATTTATTGCAATGCAGATGAATTTAAAACCAGTGTTGCCCGTAGAATAGCAGGAGATTCGACCAGTAATGGGATCACAAAAGTAATCACCGTAGGCGGAATTTTTGTACTCCTGTTTTTATTGCTGCCAACCATGAATTTAGTCAATATCAATATTACCCGGATCATGGAGCGCTCATCAGAAATTGGCGTACGCAAGGCCTTTGGAGCGTCATCAAAAACATTGGTTTACCAGTTTATTGTAGAGAACCTGATTCTCACTTTTATTGGAGGCATTATAGGAGTCTTTTTATCCCTGCTGGTCATTTACCTCATCAATGAATCAGATTACATATCAAGCTTTAATCTCACCATGAATTTAACGGTATTGTTTTTTAGTCTGATTACCTGTTTTTGCTTTGGATTGATCTCAGGCGTATACCCGGCATGGAGAATGTCGAAATTAAATATTGTTAAAGCATTAAAGGCTTAATGCCTCAAAATAAAATATATGTATAAACATCTGTTTAAATTAATATGGAACAAAAGGAGACAAAACTTCCTTTTTCTGTCTGAAATTCTGATTTCCTTTCTAGTTGTGTTTGCTGTTTTTTCTTATTTAACCTATTACTATAAGAATTATATCAAGCCACTTGGCTTTGATTATAATAGGGTTTGGTCAGTTAGCTATAATGGTGACCGGTTATCGAAAAATGCTGATTCGCTTGGTATTTTTTATACCAATCTGAACAAAGCACTGCAAGCAATGCCTGAAATTGAAGCGGTAAGTTTTTCGAGCTCGAATTATCCCTATTCATCCAGTTTTATAAGTACCGGATTAACGCAAGGAGGAAAGAAATTCAATAACATTAGCGATTTTAATGTGGGAAATGATTATCAAAAAGTTTGGAGTGTTAAACTCGTTGACGGGAGATGGTTTACTCCGGAAGACCTGATCAGCAAAAATAAAGGAATTGTTATTAACGAGACCTTTAGCAAAGAGTTGTTCGGAACCGCAAAGGCTGCTGGAAAGCTGATCGGCGATTTTGATGATAAAAATAAATTCAAAATCATAGGTGTTGTTAACGATTTTAAGGCAAATGGTGATTTCTTGCTTGCAAACAATGTTATGTTTAGTCAGTTGGATACAACAAATTTGAAGTGGGCGAGTACCCTTTTAATAAAGGTACGGGAAACTGCCGGTGCCGGTTTTGAAAGCAAGCTATATAAGTTTATGGCCACAACGATGCGCAGTGCAGTCGAAATTCAGCATGTTGATGAAATGCGCAATGCCAAAAACAAGGAAACCATTATCCCGATGTTATTGTTCATCATCGTTGCGGGTTTCCTGATTATTAATGTTGCCCTTGGTCTTTTCGGCGTGTTGTGGTATAACATTAATAAACGGAAAGGCGAAATTGGCCTGAGGCGGGCAATTGGTGCGAGCGGCGTTTCCGTGTCAACTCAAATGGTACTCGAATCGTTAATCTTAGCTACAATATCTGTTCTGATCGGCTGTTTCTTTGCTGTTCAGTTTCCGCTGTTAAACGTATTTGATATAGCTTCGAGCGTTTACCTTATTGCCATTTTACTCTCTGTTTTATTTATTTATACATTGGTTATTGCATGCTCCTTATATCCGGGCAGGCAAGCTGCTGCAATTCATCCGGCCGTTGCACTGCATGAAGACTAAATGGTTAACTTCGTATATGATTTTAGTAGTTGATGATGATATTGCCGTTAGAACTTCCATTTCACTTCTCTTAAAAGGGGCGGGCTACGAGGTTATTCCTGTTGATAACGCTGTGCAGGCTTTTGAGGTGGTAAAAACTCAAAAGCCTGCACTTGTGGTACTGGATTTAAATTTTTCTATTGATACCTCGGGAGAAGAAGGCATGAGTTTGCTGAAAAAAATCAGAACTGTTGATGCCGGTGTTCCGATTATCTTAATTACCGGCTGGGCAAGTATAGAACTTGCTGTGCAGGGGATGAAATTCGGCGCAAACGATTTTATTAATAAACCATGGAATAATGAACACCTGCTGCAGTCGGTAGCTACCTTATTAGAAATTAATGGTAAAAAACCGCGCTCCCGAAGCAGAAAGGAACTGGATAAGAAATATAACTTTAAACAGATCATAGGTGAAGACCCAACCTTGCTGAATATTCTGGAAACCATTGGTCGCGTAGCTTCAACCAATGCATCAATATTGATTACAGGCGAAAGCGGAACGGGTAAGGAGTTGATAGCAGAGGCCATTCACGAAAACAGCAACCGCTCGGGCAAGCCTTTTGTAAAAGTTAATCTGGGCGGAATTTCGTCTTCGTTATTTGAGAGCGAAATGTTTGGCCATGTTCGCGGAGCTTTTACTGATGCCCGTTTCGATAGGACGGGCAGGTTTGAAATGGCGAATAAAGGAACCATTTTCCTGGATGAGATAGGCGATCTGGATGCAGCAGGTCAGGTGAAGTTATTAAGGGTTTTACAAGACCGTACGTATGAAGTTTTAGGCAGCAGCCGAACTAAAACAGTTGATACCAGGGTAGTTTGTGCAACAAACAAAAATTTAAACGAAAGGGTAGCGTCAGGCTTGTTCAGGGAGGATTTGTTGTACCGTATTAACCTGATCACTATTCAGCTACCCGCGTTAAGGGAAAGACCATCTGATATTCCTTTGCTGGTTAACTTCTTTATCAATAATCTGAAAGAAATTTACGGTAGGGAAGCGTTATCAATAGCACCCGGTGCCTTACGCTGGTTACAGCAACTGCCTTTGCCCGGTAACATCCGCCAGCTTAAAAACCTGGTTGAGCGAACGGTACTGATCAGCAGTACAAATGAATTAACGATTGATGATTTCCAATCACAGTTAAATTTGTCGCCATTAAAAAGCGATAAAGTCAGATTGCCCGGAGTAGGTACCATGACTTTAGACCAGATGGAGGCAGAAATGGTTAAGCAGGCCATGAATTTCCATAAAAACAGGATTACAAAAGCCGCGGCATCATTGGGTATTACCAGGAATGCCCTTTATCGCCGTTTGGAAAAATATCAAATTCCATTTCATGAAACTGAAGACTAGGTATATTCTGTTTATCGTTATTCTTCACCTCATCTGCCTTGTGATGAGCTATTTTATTTTTGAGAAAAACAAACTCATATTTATGCTGGCAGAGGCACTTGTACTGGTTTCTGTTGTTATATCAGTTAGCCTTTATAAGCAGCTAGTCAGCCCGCTTACCTATTTAAAACAAGGCATTGCAGCCATAAAGGACCGTGATTTTAACGTTAAATTTTTATTGACCGGAAAAAAAGAGGTAGATGAGCTTGTGGATGTTTATAACCGCATGATTGACGAATTGAGAACTGAGCGAACAAAGCAGGAAGAACAGCATTTTTTTCTCGAAAAGCTTATTCAGACTTCCCCTACGGGAATTATTATTCTTGACTATGATGGGCAGTTAAAGCAGATTAATCCAAAAGCGTTGGAAATTACAAAAGCGAATCCTGATATGCTCGAAAATCAGATTCAGGGTATGAAAACCGGAACATCAAAAATGCTCCGTACAGATGGATTGCATACCTACAAAATTCAAAAGTCGAGATTTATGGACAGGGGTTTTGAGCGGATTTTTATCATGATGGAGGAAGTAACGGCAGAAATTTTTGCAGCCGAAAAAAGTGTTTACAGTAAGGTGATCAGGATGATGGCGCATGAGGTGAACAATACAGTTGGTCCCGTAAATTCAATTATTAATACGGCATTGGTACAAGATCATTTATGGCTGGAAGAGGAAGAGCAGCTATTAAAAAATGCCATGAAAATTGCTGTTGAGCGTAACCAGAACCTAAATGTATTTATGCGGAATTTTGCCGATCTGGTTAAACTTCCGGCAGCGAACAGAAAGAAAACAGATCTGGTAGAACTCCTCAAATCGGTGTCAGCATTAATGTATTTCGCTGCAAACGAAAAAGAAATCAGGTTTGAACTGGACTTACCAACCTCATCATATTTTATTGCCGCCGATGTGGAACAAATGGAACAGGCCCTGATAAACATTCTTAAAAATTCAATTCAAGCGATAGAAAGCAAGGGCGTTATCCAGATAGAACTAAATTCTGCTAAACACCAGCTCAATATTTACGACAATGGAAAAGGTATTTCTGAAGAAAATGCCGCGCAACTTTTTAGCCCGTTTTTCAGTACGAAAAAAGATGGACAAGGGATTGGGCTAACCCTGGTTAGAGAGATACTGCTCAACCACGGTTTCGATTTTTCTTTGAAAACGGTCAGGCCGCTTACCGTATTTACCATTCAACTGGCTGGATAATTATATCCAAAAATAATTACATTCCCCCCGAATAGGTTTTGCTGATTCCTAAATGAAAAATAGCCAGGCTACATAAGTATGTAGAAAGATAAACAAGGTCATTGCAGCCATTAACAAATCGCGTGCTGCGAGCAGGCCTATATAAACCTTAACTGGTCCTGACGTCTCGCTAAGACCGAAATATAACATCCATCTGTCCGAAGTCTTGTATGTTGGAAGCGATCATGAGGTGACTACGGTTTACAATAAGTCAGTGAGGCAACTATTAAAAAAAGAGTAACCGTAATGCCAGTGTAAATAATGAGTATATTAGCGGTATCCAGTATGAAGATGGAGACCTGAAGTATTTGGCGACGGAGACGGGCAGGGTAAGGCGGATCAGTGAGACGAATTATAGTACGAACATACTCTGGCAGATCATTTGGGTAACGGAAGGGTGTACTTTGATATCAGTGGAGGTGCGCAAGAAAGATCCAGGAAACGGATTATTATGCTTTGGTCTGGACATCCAGCTGAACTTGATAGGGGTTGAGAATAAGTACCAGTGCAACGGCAAGGAGAAACAGGACCAGGAGAAGATGTATGATTACGGCGCAAGGTTCTATGATCCGGTGATTGGCCGCTTCAATGTTGTTGATGGCCTTACAGAAGAAATGCGTAGCCATTCTCCTTGTAACTATGGTCTCAATAATCCAATGCGTTATACCGATCCTGATGGTAACGCGCCTACAGATATTATCATTAGAGGAAAAGGAAACTCTAGTGTAACAATTAAAACAGAGCTTATTAATATAAAAGTTAATGCCAGCTCTTTAGGCGTAAATTTTGGTGGGAACTATACTTTAAATGGTACAGCAGTATTACAGGCCAGTTTAGATGTTGTAGGTATATTTGATCCTACTGGTATAGCCGATGGAGTTAACGCAGGCATTTCAGCGAACAATGGTGATTGGTTGGATGCAGGGATTAGTGCATTGGGAATTATTCCGCTAGCAGGTGATTTAGCGAAAGCAGGTGATTTAGCGAAAGATGTAAAAATTATAAGTAATGCCATTGAAGAGGTAAAAAGTGCTAAACAGCTAATAAAAGAGGGGCGTGCCGGGGAGCAGGAAAAGCTTGCGGAGTTAATGAATGATCCTAAATTAGGGAAAGCTGATACTTAAGCAAGAAAAATGCTGTAGATGCGGGTAAGCGTACTAATATGAGGAATCCTCCAGGCAAAGACCTTGCGCACGAAAGAGGCAGCGAAGCTGCAAAAGGTTATTTTTACAAACATTCTAAACTACAGAATAAAGCAGATCATAAAATACAACATAAATACTATAATAACGGCAGAAAGAACAAAGAAAGACCTTTAGAGCAATAATGAAAATTACAGGAAAAGAAATAGAAGCAGTATCAGCATTAGCTCCTTACGAGCGCTATAAATATTTCATTAAGCGGGTTGCTGATACGGAATTGATATATTCTCTAAAAAGCCCCGATGGAAATTGGGCTATATCTGAAGTCGAAGCATCTAAGTTATTTCCTTTGTGGTCGGCAAAGGAGTTTGCTGAACAGTCTAAGGCATCCGGTTGGTTGGGTTTTCAGGTTGAGGAGATCACTTTGGAGACTTTTGAGGACGAACTTTTGGAGTTTGTTCATTTGCACGGTTATCTTTTGGATGTTTTTGCAGTTAGACAAAATACAGGTTTTGTAGTTGATATAGTGGAATTTGCAAAAGACTTGAGTGAAGAAATGAAAAATTACTGAGACAGTACTTAAAGTAATTAAATAGCAGCAAAGCTTGGTTCATTGAGCCAGGCTTTGTCATTGATAGAAGTTAGAATTTTTCAAATACATCGGAGTATTGATGACAGATTCGTAACTTTATTAAGCCTTATGCAGTTCGGCTGTTTGTCGATATAGTGCTTTTACCTGTGTTAGCATAGTTCCTTTGGAGATGGTATTGGAGTTAGGTGCACCGTTATTGGTTGCTCCTAACTGGTTTTAGCGTTTCGCGAAGACCAAAATATAACTATAACTAGATACCAGCGTTATAGTTATCCGGGCAACCGGCTTAACAGTGTTGCCGATGCAAATTCCAATAACTCAGGTTCTTTCCAGCTTCCGGGAACGACCAGTTATGGATATGATGCCAATGGCAATATGATCTATCGGGTCAGTACCACCAGTGCGGCAAACAATCTTTACGATATGGGTTACAACCACCTGAACCTGCCAACCAACATCAATGCAAACGGCACAGTGATGACCTATACCCATGATGCTCAAGATCAGTTAAATAGGAAATATGAAAGGCAATAAGGTGGGTTACAATAATATTCTAAATTAAATTTTAAACGAATGAAATATAAATTTTTAATAAAAAAAATAGAGAATTATCGTTTACTGATGAGATGTAAAGTTTCATTTTTTGCTATTCTTATAATTGTCTATGGCTGTAAGGAAAAAAATAGTGATGAAAAATGGAGGCATGTTGAGCTCCAACCACTGGATAAATCACAAACGATCACTATTATAACACAAGATGACAAACGATACTTTATAAACGGTGTACATAAAAATATCCCGAGTGATGGATATTTACTAGTTGATATGTCTAAAGTAGATCCCCTTGGAGATGGTATATCTGTTTGTTGGAACGATTCTGGTCATAAATGGAAAATAGCTTCTGCATATGCTAAGTTAGTCGAAAATAAATTGGATACTTCAAGGTTTTTATATTATGAGTCCAAGGGTAAACTCGAAGAGCCAGTTTCTGAAGGGCTTTTAGGGTCGAATTGTGGGGGGATCTTAATTAGAGAAAACCTAAAGCCACGGGGAAACTTAATTGTAAATTATATCGTTCATTAGAATTCTGTCTATACAATCTTATTATGGCCCATCTGTCCTTAGTTTTGTGTATTGGTGGCGATTATGAGGTAACTACAGGTTCCCCGATAAGTCAATCATATCTGCCGTGGACCATCCGACTTATAAGCTATACGGGCAATAGGCGGAACAGTGTTGCCGATGCAAATGCCAATAGCTCAGGTTCGTTCCAGCTTCCGGGATCTACCAGTTATGGATATGATGCCAATGGCAATATCACTTCCCGGACAAATGCCAGAAGTGCAGCCAACAACCTGTCTGGTATGGGCTACAACCATTTAAACCTGCCAACCAACATCAATGCAAACGGCGCAGTGAACACCTATACTTATGATGCAAACGGCAATAAATCAAAAAAAGCTGGTTACCGGAAACGCCAGTATAAATAATGAGTATATTAGCGGTATCCAGTATGAAGATGGAGACCTAGAAGTATGTGAACACGGAGATGGGCAGGGTAAGGCGGATCAGTGCAACGAATTATAGTTACGAACATACGCTGGCAGATCATTTGGGTAACGGAAGGGTGTAATTTGATATCAGTGGAGGTGTGGCAAGAAAGATCCAGGAAACGGATTGTTATGCTTTTGGACTGGACATCCAGTGGAGCCTGGTAGGGAGGTGTACAAGTTCCTGTATAACGGTAAAGAAAACCGACCAAGAGAAGAGGTAAGATTATTGGGTAAGGGTCTATGATCTGCTTGTTGGAAGGTAGTGGACTCTAAAGCCGAAGCATTTATTGGTTTATTTCCCGACAATTACGTGTCGAAATCAAATGTCATTTGTTGATCCTGATGAGGAAGGTCCATCCGATCCTCCACCGTTTTTACAAAATTATTAGCTCTTTTGGAGTTGATCCAGCAATCAGTCATGAAGTACAGAAGAAGCTCTATAATATTCAAAAAGGCAGTCGCCGCTATTTGCTAGTAATCAAAAAATAAAGTAAACGATGCTTTGGAAGATCAAGGTAAATAAATAGAAAAATTAAATAAAGAAATAAAAAATGGAAGTTTTTTAGAAGATGTCTTGGAACAAGCCCAGAAGTGAAGAAGTTCCTTTAAAAAAAGATAAAGTACAAGATATATCAAATAAACAAGAAAGGTAGCCAATGAATAATAACGTATTTATAAATATTTTAGTTGGTATGTTCCCCAAAATAAAAGATGACGTTTTGGATGAAGATGTAAATGGATTGGTTGGCCTGCAGATAGGTTATTTTAAAAGATTTGTGCAAAATGCAATTGACGAAAATGATTTAAATGAAGTGAAGAAATGTTTTCAATTCATTAATGACAATATTGAAAAAGTGGATTACAAAGTTAAAAATGCTATCTACGTATCTCTTTTGAATAAACTTTCTTTTGATAAAAATCCAAATGCTGAAAAGTTTGTTCCAAAGAAGCTATTATCTGCAAAAAGTGATTTGGATAGTTATGAGGCTTCAAAAAATATAAATATTAAGCTTAATAATTTTCTCGATAAATTGTAATTGATGATATTAATATTAGGACCCTATGCTACATAAATTCAATGGACGAAGACTTAGATACGTCAAGCGGGCATCTGTTAGAATGGGGGCTTGAAGAAATTGTTAATGCTTTTATTTAGGTCATAATCCTTGTCGTTTGGATATTTTCAAATATTTTGACGATCATGACAAACTTAATTAGGGAAAAGTTCAAGGATCTTTGAAAGGGAGGCATTAAGTTAAAACTGAAAATGGATAATATAGAATTAAGCAATGGGACATTCGTTAGATGCAAATCGCTAAGTTTTAGTGAATTTGAAGCGTTAAGATTAACTGCTTCAGAAGGTCTAATAAAAAAAGTTCGAAAGCAATTTGGTGTAGATGCCTATCAATTAAACAATGAAGGAGTAATCGCTAGTGAAGGAGGTTACTATATACTTTTTGAGAATACTAGTGACCTTGAACAAGTATTAAAGGATAACCAGTCTACCCATGGAACGGAAATATTGAATAATAAAAATCCCTATGGTAAGGAATTTCCAAAACAAACTGATGCCTTAATAAAAGAGTTAACGGAAGCATTATCTGTAGATTACCTTCAAGCCGATGAGCAGCTGTTAAAGGAATTGGATAATAAAATTACCAGATTACCTAATGCATCAGAATTTAAAAAGAAAAAGCTTATAAATCTTATAGCAGTGATTGGTGAAGTATTGATAACAAAAAATAAAATCAAATGGAAAATGGTATTAAGCTCAGACGGCAAGACATGGAATCCTTACATGCAATCAGATATCCGAACAATACAATTTTTTACTGATCTGTATGAAGATATTTATATTCAAGGAAAAATTGACTCATCACTTTCAGAGGTATATGAGGCAATAATAATATAATGAAGAAACCAAAATAACATCTTTTGGTACTGGCACCAGCCGCCAAGGACCAGGTTTTTTTCGGTTTTCGGAACGATCAATTACAGATACGATGGCAGTGGCAATATGATCTCTCGGCCAAATGCAACCAATCGAAAAAATGCCAATTTCAATAAATTCGGGATAGCTATATTTACTACTTTAATGGCTTGCAACCAGGCAGAGCAGAAATCTATTGAATCTAAAGATTCTGCCAAAGCCGAAGCTACATTGGTTAACAATTAGATTTAATAAAGGACGAAAAATGGTTTGAATTACGCATCACGAAATGGCCCTTTATGGCGAAATATTTTTAGTTTCTACCAGTCATTTATTTCTTCAAAATAGGTACACCAACATTGTCGTTGGGAATATGGGCTTAATTTTGGCCAGGATATCAACCGAAGCTTCGATGACTGGTATAAATCTTCAAGCTATGAATTTATCTCGCTTTTTATAGCAAATACCTCCGATCGGTCTCTTTAAAAGCCCTTACGCTCCTGAATAATTCTGTACAATTCCGGCCAGATATTTTCCGCCGCGATCTCGTATCCTTCTTAAGCGGGTGAACACCATCGTACATATTCAGTGCCCGTATGCCTGCTACATTTTTTAAAAATGACGGTACCAGCGAAAGGCCGTTTTTTTCAGCCAGTGCCGGAAATATACCAGAATAATCACTTTGATGCCTGCCGGTTGCCCAGTCTGGTAGTTCGATGCCCAACAAGAGTATGGATGCCGACGGACAGGTAGATTTAACTTTGTTGATGATGAGCTGCAGGTTGGATCGGATCAGCACAGGACTAATGCCGCGTAAAAAGTCATTGGCGCCAAGTTCAAGGATAAAAATCGCTGGGTTTTCATTCAGGACCTGGCCAAGTCTGGATAGGGCAGAAGCCGTAGTATCTCCGCTTAGGCCTGCGTTAACTACAGTGTATTTTAGTCCGAGCTTTTTTAGTTTTGCGTTGATGAGGGCTGGGATGGATTCAGAGAAAGGGTCTTTAAGACCATATCCTGCCACCAGGCTATCGCCAAAAAAAACAATTTTGTTCTCCATTTACCATTTCCTTTTGATGAGTAATGCACCGAGTAATAGCCCAGCCCCCAGAGCCACATATTTACGGTGCGCTTTTGGTTTTCCGGGAATTCCCCATCCGCCATGTACGGAATTGCCATAGGCTACAGGACTGAAAATATTACCATTTGTTGGTGCAATGGTTTTGGCATGTTTAAGGTAGGTACGGAGCACGCTTCCGGCGATCGCGGTGGTCAGGCTTGGGAACAGGGCACGGGATAAGCGCATCAATATGGAGAAACTGCCTACCATTTTTTCAGATCTGGGATTGAGTGAAAGTTTGAATACCTCATGGGCCAGGCGGTTAGGGTCATAAACTACCGGGGCGGGTTTGAGTACTCTGCCGGTATAATTGGCCGCATGCTGTATGCCGGGCGTATCAAGAAAGCCGGGAAAGGCATCACAGACATTGATATTAGGATATTCCCTCAGTTCAGATTTTAATGATGCGGAAAAGCCGCGAAGTCCGAACTTAGCAGCAGAATAACCTGCACCAAAAGGTACAGGCAGGAACCCGCCGATGGAGATATTGTTGATCAGGATTCCGAATCCCTGTTTTTTAAAATAGGGCATAACGGCGTGGGCACCATGCATATAACCTAAAAGATTGGTTTTGATTACCTGCTCACTGACCTCCATGGGTGTCTGGTCGAAACTGCCAATAGCAAGTACACCTGCATTATTAACCCATACATCAATACCCGTACCGATCTTTGCTGCTGTCGCCGCCAGGTTGAGCACCTGGTGATAATCAGCGGTATCGCAGGCGACGCATTCTGCCGCACCACCAGCATTTTCACATTCAACAGCGAGGTCTTTTAACGCATCGATATTCCTCGCAGCAATCACCACCCTATCGCCATTTGCCGCAAAAGCCAGGGCGATGGCCCGCCCTGCACCGCTGGATGCGCCGGTAACAACTACGGTTCTGATGTTTGCTTTTATGTTTTGATCCTGTTCCATATCTACCAAAACCGCCTTTAAAAGGTGAATGTTTGCGTAGACCTCATTTTGTTGCGAAGTTTTTTGATATTATCCTTCTCGCGGGTAATACTTAAGTTAGTTGGGAATGGTTGGTTTGAATGTACTTCTTTCGCTTTTCTGCATATAGATTCGATAGCTTATAACTTGCTGATACCTGGCTAAGTAAATAATTCCGGTTTGACTAGATTTTATTATTTAAATATTTAAAAGGTTAAGATGAATAGTATATTGATTGTAGTTTTAAAATTACATACTTACATTTAAGTATTTTTAATTTATGTATGATTAATCATTTTTAAATACTCCTTAAAATTGTAGATTTACTTATTCGCAAAAGCTTTTCATCATATTCAGTGCTGATCCAGATCGCAGATAGATGTCCTTTATGCCGGTTGCAAAAGCTTTAGTTTGTGTAGTGGGTGGTAATAGTTACATTTTCAATTTATAAATTCTCAAATTCATGGAAAATCAATCTCTTGATGCTTATCAACAGGTCTTTGGACTTGCTTGCATCGCTAACCGGGCCGGAGGCTACCACGGTACCGGTACCGATTTACAGCTGCAATTGCAGTATGAATTATCTTTTTACTTAAATGGTGTTCCGCCTGTTGAGGTAATGGAGCAAACCAAACCTTCGGTAGCCGATAAATCGGTGACTTCGACACTTGGCGACTGGAAATTGGTATGGGGACCCGCACTCATTGAGGAGACGGATCAAAATGGAAAGCCTACTGGTGTTGCTGATAATGCCTTATTTGTTGCGCATTGCGATGCGGTTGCTTACCCGGGTGGCCCGACTTTGCCAACTTACGTTGTAGCCATAGCAGCAACTAATCCGGCTTCGCTTTACGACTGGGAAACCGAGGATTTTTCGGTAGCTCAAGTGGTAAACTGGAAAAATTACAATCCGGCACAGTTTTCGCCATCGGCTTATAATGGAACTGATCCCTATATCTCCAATGGAACTGCAACAGGTATTAAAATACTGCTCGGACTCATTAGTCCCTCCAATGCAGCATCTCCTGATACCACACTTGAGGCCTTTATTGCGAGTTTGAATCCCGACCGGAAAAGTGCAATCGTATTTTGTGGACATAGCCTGGCAGGTGCACTTTCACCAACGCTGGCCCTTTATTTAAAGGAGCAGAACAAGCTAAATGCATTTGATATTTCATTGGTTTACCCTACAGCCGGACCTACACCCGGAGAGAGCGCATTTGCCAGTTTGTTCAATAGTACATTTCCTCCGCTTCCTCAGGGATGGGTTGCACAGACGGGTGATTACCAGAGCTGGAATACAATGCACTGGAATACATTAGATGTTGTGCCACACGCCTGGCAGGAAGCAGACTTGCAGCAGATTGCCGAAATCTATGGTCAGTCAACCAATTTTCTGACAAAAGAAACGCTTAACACACTTCAACGACTGCTGATTAAAAGGGCCGCAACATCAGGAGCAACCTATACCAGAATACAGAACCAATCTCTGCCCGGAACGCTTCAACATTCAGATCGATCCACAGCAAAGATCAGTACCCCGCCCAAGACTATGAAAGATTATATTAGTCAGCTCATCCTCCAGCACGTTAATCTTTATTCGGGTATACCGGCATACCAGAACAGTCCAGCTGTAAAAGGCCTCATTCTGCCACAGCCTTTGCCACAGCCGGTGTATAAACACGATAAAAAGCTGGTTCCTGGTGTCAAAGCTGTCACAGAGTTAGAAATGATTATTAGGATTATGGAGCAGATTCTGGCCTGGATAGCATCTTATGCTGCTTCAGTGGATGGGGCACGGGTTAAAAAGGAACAAAAAAATGGTAATAAAAAATAAAAATCAGAAAACGGATTAAATAGCTCCTTACCAATGAAAAACACAGATCATCACCATACACATGCTTGCACCTGCGGTTGCAACAACCCAATAGTTGAAATTTTAAAACATAAGCTTTTCAGCAAGGAACATATTGAAAAGCTAACTGCTCATCTTCCCAAAAGTAAGCCTGTTGCAGCCTCACCTAAAGCGATTCTCTATTCGGGAGGAACGATCAGGCCTATGATAAATGGGCAGGCAGACATTGTCGAATCGATCGGTATTGCTCAAGGCACTGTTGTTGCATGCGGTACCTATACGAAAGTAAAGGAGGCCATGGATGCCAAATACAAAGATAATTATCAGCATATTGTGCTGGATAAGGCCCATACCCTGATCCCCGGAATGTTTGAACCCCATGTTCATACCGTCTTTTCAGGCATGATGGCTTCATGGGTGGATGTAGGTCCTTTTGAAGGCCAGGATCTGAAGAAAGTTTACACTAAGGAGTGGATATCAGCGACATTGTCTTCCGCACTTGAGACTTCATCAGACACCGTGTTACTGGCTACCGGACTCGATCCTGCACTTATTCAGCCGCAAAGCGGAAAAAACTTTTCGCAGATTGATAATGTGTTTCTTGATAACGTGAGCAAAGATAAACCGATCATTATCATGAGTGCATCAGGACATACCATCTATGCTAATTCAGTAGCCCTCCGTCAAATTTACAATAAGCAGCAAGGGGAACCTGCAATGCATGATTATAGCAGCGCTGATGATTACATTGCCAAAACGCATGGATTACTGGAAGAGGAGGCTATGATGATGCCAGCGGTAAATACCTTTGAGGAAGCAATTGCGTCAAAATCGCTTAACATCGTCGCCAATATGGATGCATTCTTCCGGCAGGCTAACTCGAGAGGGGTAACCTCGATGTACGATGCACTAATCAACCAGATGTATATTCCCTATCTTGAAAAATATCTCGGGGCACGACAGTTATCGGTGCGTTTGGGTGGTGCCCTGTACTGCGAAACATTGGATGCAGCAAAGGCTTTGACACCATACAGGCAGCCGAGTCATTATCTGGATCTGTATTATGGACATGTTAAAATTGTATCTGATGGCTCTAATCAGGGATTGACCGGATACCAGTCTGAACCATATTCTGTGATACTTGAAAAAGATCACCCCTGTGGTATATTCAACTTTTCAGATACAGAAACCTATCAGACGCTGGTTGACAAGGTGATATTGGAAAAAGGCTGGCCCATTATGATTCATGCCAATGGAAATCAAGCCATAACGGATACCATTGCAGCCTTCCGAAAGGCATTGGCGAAATATAAGGGACCTGAACTGCGAAACCGGATTGAGCATTGTTCCCTGCTCGAGCAAAATAGTATAGATGAAATGGAAAAATGGAAGATTTCGCCCAGCTTTTTGATTGGACATGTGGGGTACTGGGGTGATGTATTTGAGAAAGTAATATTCGAAGGACAGCATTTGCCGGAAAATAATGCACCTAAGGTATTTTCTCTTGACCGTTGTTCATCTGCGGCCAAAAAGCTGCGCATCTCTCTTCATAGCGACCATACCGTGACCCCACTGGGACCTTTAAGGATGATGGAACAATCCATTACCCGGGTAATGGAGGCAAACGAAAATAAATGGCCGTTAAACGTACTAAATACCGAAGAACAGCTTTCCAATGAACAGGCGCTTAAAGCGGTAACCTATGATGCCGCATGGCAATGTTATGCCGATAGCTGGGCAGGAAGCCTGGAGGAAGGGAAATTTGCAGATTTTGTAATCCTGGAAAAGGATCCGGTTACAATGGCGCGTAAAGATTGTAGCATGAACATGCGAAATATCAAAGTGCTTGAAACCTGGCTTGGCGGGGTAAAGGTGTATGCCCACAGCTAAGCTTTATTGCTTTGCTGATTAAGCAGGCTGTTTTCAGTCTTTGGTTATAAAAAGCAATCTGAGCAGCGTATTTGTTGTTTTAATCCTGTATGAGGCTGTATCATCAACATCGATTTTCATTCCGATCTTGCTGAATTTTTGGACAGGTAGTCGGATAATTTCTCCAATATTATGTTGCGCTTACACGGCTCAATACGGGAATCAGGTGTGAAATTACAGTTGGTGATATGGCTTTTTGAACAGGCACCGGTAAAAATTTTTCGGAGATATTTATCGCTCATTAATTGTCGTAATTATGTCTGAAATTTCCGATGATTTTCTTCGTAGCAAGTGCATAGCGTTTAGTTATTTAGGTTTGAAAACTGTCTATTATAAAATAAATTCAGTATGTATTGATCAAATTCAAAACAATCGTACCATTTAAGAGGTATATGCACTACTAAATTTATTTAAAATGGAAAATCATACGATGTTGCAGTACTTTGAATGGTACTATCCCAATGATGGCAGCCTTTGGAAAAAGGTACAACAAGATGCTGCTAAATTAAAGGAAATGGGCATAGATTCCATTTGGTTGCCTCCCGCACATAAAGGTATGGATGGCAAAGATTCAACTGGTTATGATTCTTACGATTTATATGACCTTGGCGAATTTGACCAAAAAGGAAGCATTGCCACTAAATATGGAACAAAAGACGAATATATTCAGGCGATCAAGGCTGCGCAGGAGGCTGGTATAAATGTTTATGTAGATATCGTGCTGAACCATCTTGGCGGTGCAGATGAGCACGAGCCGGTGACCGTGCGTAAGGTAAACCCTGAAAATAGAAATGAATTTATTTCAGAACCTTTTGAGATTGATGCTTATACCAAATTTACGTATCCGGGCCGCGGAGGGAAATATTCTGAATTTAAATGGGATTTTCAATGTTTTACCGGTGTAGATTACGATGCCCGTACCCAGGAGTCAGCGGTGTATAGTATTCAAAACCAATATGGGGCAGGATGGGAAGATGTGCTTGATACTGAAAACGGAAATTATGATTACCTGATGCTGACCGATATCGATTTTCGGAATCCTGCTGTAAGGGAAGAACTTAAACGATGGGGGCTGTGGTTTTATCAAACTGCAGGTTTTGATGGGCTACGCCTGGATGCGATTAAACATATGCCTGCTGATTTCTACAATGAATGGTTAGACTATCTTAGGGCTGAAACAGGCAAAGAACTCTTTACGGTGGGCGAATATTGGTCGCCATACGATCCGCAGGCCATGCTTGATTATATCGATGCTACCGAAGGCCGTATGTCGCTTTTCGATGCCAGCCTTCAGGCTAATTTCTCCCGCGCCAGTAAGGAAGGCGAACAATATGACCTGAGTACCATATTAGATGGATCACTGGTTTCAGTAAGACCAGAGTTAGCGGTAACACTGGTTGAAAACCATGATACCCAACCACTCCAATCGCTCGAACAAACGGTAGAGCCATGGTTCAGGGCACATGCTTATGCAATCATTTTACTCCGGGAAGCAGGCTATCCTTGCGTTTTTTATGCAGATGTATACGGATCGGCCTATACAGACAAAGGAAACGATGGAAAAGACCATGAGGTAACCATGGCGGCACTTCCTCAGCTGGAAGCATTGCTACAATTGAGAAAAGCATTTGCCTATGGTTTTCAACGTGATTATTTTGATCATCCAAGTTGCATTGGCTGGACACGCTCAGGGGATGAGGAACACCAGGGTTCGGGCCTTGCGGTAGTTTTATCAAACGGTGAGGCGGGAAATAAACGTATGGAAATGGGTGCTGAGTTTGCAGGCAAGATTTTCAGCGATTATCTGGGGCATTGCGATAGAGAAGTTACCATAGGCGAGGATGGATGGGCAGAATTTTTCTGTGAAGCAGGCTCGGTTTCGGTTTATACCTTGAAAGCGGATTGATAAATATTCAGCCATCGGATTCGAAACAGAAATCATCTGAACATAGGTCATATCTCTTATTGATTTAAGACGTAATAATAGATTATAGCATATAATGGTTTACTCCCCTCCTTATTAAGGAGGGGTGCCCGTAGGGCGGGTGGTTATATTCTGCTTTAGCGCAGCTGATCATCTGGTAAACTGTAATCTATTGATTGTTAACTGCAACATTACGAAGCAATTATAGCGATCCGTCTTTAACTTTGTCTTCCAGCATTTGGCCCCCCGCACGCCATTGCTCAAATGCTTTTATGGCTTCTCCGGGCATAATCCTTTCAAATGCTATTGGCTGTTTTTCTATCGGTTCCTTTAAGGCGTCTAAAATAAATTGATCACCAAAGCCTGCCCATTCCGCATCTGTTCTGGTATTTCCATAGTATACCTGCTTAATATTAGACCAGTATATGGCACTTAAGCACATGGGGCAAGGTTCTGCACTGGTATAAAGCGTACAGCCTGACAGGTCGGCTTTGCCGATTTTTTTTGCTGCCTGCCTGATTGCATTTATTTCCGCATGGGCCGTCGGGTCACAGTCCTGCGTTACTGAATTTGCTTCAGCACTTAGGATCTTACCGTCGCGGACAATTAAAGCCCCAAACGGTCCGCCATTTAACGTCCGCAGATTCTGCTCTGATAATGCAATGGCTTTTGCCATAAACTTTTCATGTATTTCCATGCTAAAACAACATTGATTTTGGTTATTGGTTTTGGCCATCAACCCGAAACTATTTAAAGTTCCTGGCTGGAGGGAATACTGTGCCATCTGCCTGCTCTCTTTTTTGTGTACGTTTGTTTTCTGTGGGGTAAGGCACGCGTTCGTCTGACCTCGAAAGCGTTAATAAAGGCAGTTCTTCATGCCCCGTATCAGTAAGTCCTTTAAACAGCCTGGTCAGATCAAAACAGCGTTTAACAATAACATGCACCACCTCACCCTCACGCTGTAGTTTTCCTTCTACCATCAGAAGCCTTGCGCCCAGTATCTCTTTTCGGTACTTTTCAAAAAGATGTTGAAAAACAACCAGATTCGCTACACCTGTTTCATCTTCAACAGTGATAAAACAGACGCCGCCTGCAGTTCCAGGACGCTGGCGTACCAGCACCAGCCCTGCAACTTTTACCAATCTGCCATCCCAGGATGCTGCTGCCTCTTTGGTAGAAAGGATTTTAAGCAAACTGAGCTTTTCGCGCACAAAACTTACGGGATGTGCTTTGAGCGACAGCGCCGTAGTGGCATAATCGTGTACAACATGTTCAGAATCACGCATCAGCGGCAGTGATAACTGTGGTTCTTTTTCACTTTCAGAGGCTTGTTTTTCGAATATGCCAACCGGACGGTCTGCCAGTGCTGAAACTTCCCAAAGTGCCTGCCGCCTGTCCATTCCCAATGAGCGGAAAGCATCAGCATCAGCCAAAATTTCCAGCGTGTGTTGTGATACGCCGGCATCCATAAGCTCATGTATCATTTTATAGGAAGCTGCTCTTCCTTTAACAAGTAATTCCATTTCTTCCAGGGCAATCCCCTTGATCTGGCGAAATCCCAAGCGAATGGCATGATATTTTCCGGTTTTTTCCTCCAGTATATTGTCCCAGGCCGAATGGTTAACATCTATCGCACGCACCTCCACGCCATGGTTCCTGGCATCAATTACAATCTGTGCCGGTTGATAAAAGCCCATGGGCATACTGTTGAGTAAGGCTGCCGCGAAAACATCGGGATAGTAACATTTCAGCCAGCACGATACATATACCAGGAGCGCAAAGCTCGCGGCATGGCTTTCGGGGAAACCATAACTTCCAAACCCCTCCAGCTGTTTGAAGATACGTTTGGCAAAATCTTCACTATAGCCGCGTTCCAACATCCCATCAATGAGTTTTTTTTCAAACTGGTTGACCAGCCCCTTAAATTTGAAAGTGGCCATGCTGCGCCTTAAAGCATCTGCCTCGGCCGGAGAGAAACCCGCCGCTACTATGGCAATTTTCATCGCCTGTTCCTGGAACAAAGGCACACCTTTCGTCCTGCATAATATTTCTTCCAGTTCGGGCGAAGGGTATTCAACAGCTTCTTCATTATTCCTTCTCCTCAGATAGGGGTGCACCATATCTCCCTGAATGGGCCCCGGACGTACAATGGCCACTTCGATTACCAGGTCGTAAAAACATTTTGGGCGTAAACGTGGCAGCATCGACTGCTGTGCCCGGCTTTCGATCTGAAAAACGCCAATGGTATCTGCATTGCTGATCATCTCATATACCTTTGGATCTTCCTCTTCATTGATATTGGCCAATGTTAAATCAAGGTCGTAATGTTTTTTAGCCAGTTCAAATCCTTTCCGGATACAGGTGAGCATACCCAAACCCAGCACATCAATTTTTAGAAAACCCAATGCATCGATATCATCTTTGTTCCATTCTATATTGGTGCGGTCTGCCATACGGGCATTTATAATGGGGCAGAGGTCGGTCAGTTTTCCCTGGGTAATCACAAATCCACCCGTATGCTGGCCCAGCTGGCGGGGAAAACCCATCATTTGCCCGGTAAGTTGCAATACCTTTTTTAATAGCGGATCCTTTGGGTTGAGTCCGGCTTCCAGTATCCGCGCCTCTTCAAACCATTCGTCGGTAAACTCCCAGATTGCCCCTGATAACTTGGCCACGGTGTCTACCGAAAGTCCCATGGCCTTACCCACATCGCGTATTGCACCTTTTTGATGCTGTTGGGTTACAGTAGCAACAATGGCCGCCCGGTCGCGGCCGTATTTTTGATAAATATACTGGATCACCTCTTCTCTGCGCTCATGTTCAAAATCCACATCAATATCCGGCGGCTCATTTCTGGCTGAAGAGATAAAACGCTCAAAAAGAAGGTCAAATTTTGTGGGGTTGACCGAAGTAATGCCCAGGCAGTAGCATACCGTAGAATTGGCTGCAGAGCCGCGCCCCTGGCATAAAATTCCTTTTGAACGCGCAAACCTGACAATATCATATACGGTAAGGAAATAGGAAGCATAGTTCATTTCTTCCATAAATTTAAGTTCATACCGAATGTTGGCCGTAATTTTTTCCGGGATTTCTTCACCAAACACCTCTCTGGCACCTTTCCAGGAAAGATAGCTGAGTTCCTCCTGTGGCGATCTCCCATCGGTAGTAATTTCTTCCGGATACACATATTCTAAACTGTCCAGTGAAAACTGGCAGGACTCAGCCAATAAGATGCTGTTTTTTATGGCTTGTGGATACTGCCTAAAGAGCCTGATCATTTCTGCCTGATCCTTTAAATGCCGCTCTGCATTCTGGTGGAGCAAAAACCCGGCATTCTGAACCGTGCATTTTTCGCGCGTACAGGTGAGTATATCCTGTAGTTCACGCCGGTCCGGATGATGGTAATGTACATCGTTTGTGGCAATAAGCGGAATATCCAGCACCTGCGATAACTGGTTTAGTCTGAACAGTTTTTTGTGGTCAGCTCCGGTATAACCCATTGTTGCAGCTAAAAACAGATTATTCCCGAATTTTTTTCTGAAATCTGACAGTTGAGCTTTAAAGTTCTCCTGGTAATCAAAAATGGAGTTCATTTCATCTGGGGGAATTACAATAAACTTTATACCCTCGCTATATTCAAACACATCAGCCTGATAAAGGTGGCAACTGCCTTTTTCTGCCCGGCTATTGCCCAGGCTAAGCAAAGCAGAAAGACGGCAATAGGCGGCCTTGTCTGTTGGATAAGCCAATATCGATGGCCCGTCCAGTAAGTCGAGCCTGCAGGCAGGTATCAGTTCGATAGCGTGGTTTCTCGCCGCTACATGTGCACGCACAATCCCTGCCAGGGTATTGCGATCGGTAATGGCCAGCTTGCGATAACCCATAACTGCCGCCTGATCGATCAATTCTTCCGGGTGTGAAGCGCCCCTGAGGAAACTAAAATTACTCGTTACCTGAAGTTCTATATATTCCATTTCACTAAGCAAAAAAACCGTGAATAAACCATTGTGAGGGTTTCTCTGAACTATAATGACCTGATCTGAAAAGCCAGTAGCGTTTTCCCTCTGCATCTTCCAATTGATAGTAATCCCGATGCTCACCCTTTTCCAGCCACCATTCACGTTCAATGCGTTCCGGCCCGTCTGCTTTTTTTACCTGATGGGTAACGCCCTGATAGCGAAACAGCATGGGTGGATAATCAGGGATAGGGGCAGTAACCTGTACAGGCTCTGGTACTTTAAGTAGCTGTACCGGGCGCAAGCGGTCAGTGCGCCAGGGTAAAGAAAGCGGCTCGGTAATGGAATCCACCTTTTTGATGGATCGCTCCGGCCAGTGATGAGGCTGTGGCAGATAGCGTTGAATGACCTGGGCACCCAGTTTTCCGGCCAGCCTATCCAACAGTTCAATGACCTTTTGGTTGCTCATACTTTTTTCTGTCATCCATAAAGATTCCTGACCTGGATCCAGCCGGTCAAACCTAACCGCATCCATAGTGAAAAGTTCAATACCCATTTTGGGCTCAATCTTATCGATCTGGAGTGAAAATAGCTTGAAAAGATGGCTCGTATTGATACTTGGGCTATTGGTACCAATTTGGGTTTTAATTACCTGGCCATCTATCCGGTAGCTTTGCAACAGGGCCGAACGGAGACCCACTCCATCACTTTGCAGTTTGGTGCAAAGCTGAAACAGCAGTTTTTCGATGGCGATTTCAATTCCTTTCCGTGTTCTGATCGGCTCCATACTGGCCAATCTTTCGCTATAAACCTCAGGAACAGTAATCGGTAAAAAAAAATCTTCTTTTTGTCCCAATACCTGCTCAATTCTTTCCATACTGTCTTCGCCGATCCTTCTGCGCAATGCTGATCGGGGCATAGAAATAAAACTGCCGATGGTCTTTAGCCCAAGCTTGATCAATTTTTGACTGGCTATGGGCGAAATGCGGAGCGCCATTGGCGGCAGAGGCAGAAGCGCATTCAGCTCTTCACCACTTTTAATGATGGGGGAAACCCTTCCATAACGCGATACGGCCCAGGCAGTACCCATAGTATCTGAAATCGCAGCCCTGACCTGATAGCCTATCCCACGTAAGCGGTTAACGATTTCGCGGAGATAGGCCTTTTCACCTCCCCACAGATGAGCACAGCCGCTGATATCTAAAATCAGGCCCTGATCTTCCTCTAAAGCCACCAAAGGTGTGTAGCGGATGCACCACCTGCCAAGTGCGGTTAATAATTTTTTGGATTTATGGCATTGGTTTTCGATGACTTCCAAATCGGGTACGATCGCCCTGGCATCCGCCAGCGGCATTCCCAGGTGGATACCGAGCGAAGCCGCTTCTTTACTGGCGGCGGTAATCACCATTCGGTTACCGGCCTTATCTGAAAAAACAAGCGGCAAGTCCTTCAAAACTGGCCGCTTGATGCGGATCCAGTCGGTAAGCAGGGTAGAAAACCATATAGACATATATCTTTTTTGCATCATACCGCTTTCCTGATTTTCAGATCGTTAAAAGGTGCCTGTTTTACTGGTTTAAAAACTCCGGCTGCACATTCGATCATCCAGTTGCCCGGTATTCCGTTTTTAACCTTCAGCAGTTCAACTTGCCACCTGGCGAAGCCTAGTCCGGGTAATCCATCAATGGCCCCACTTGGCATGGCAGATATGCGCCACCTGGCGGCCGCCAGGGTAGAACTGAGTTTTTCTGCATTTTTTCGGATTACAAAAGCGGTAACCCTGCTTTTTTCGGTTACCAGTTGGAGTCTTCTGCTCTGCGCAAAACTGATCTCATCCAGTTCAGTTACTACTGCAGTGAGGCTTTCGCATTTTAATGCTTCCTCACTTGCCCATAATACATCCCTTTCGTTTTGCAGGTCAATAAAAATGATGCGTTCTGGCGATAGGCCAAAAGTGATGAGTGAAGGAGGGAAGATTTTGCGTTGCGTACTGATCCACAGGCAAAGACCACCTTTTTTCATCAGGGTAGAAAGCAGGACAGAAATAAAGCCGCCACTTGCCGCTGCATCTTCCAGATTTGTCGCTAAAAATTCGTGCAGGGCAGCCAATGGAAATGCATTACCCGGGAAAGCATTGGAAATTATGCCCAGTCCAAAGTCTATCCCATGAGCATTTCTTTCAGGTTTAAAGCCCTGAAGATTCAGGATCTGTTCCTGAAGTTTGCCTATAATATCCTTTTTAACAGCCGCCATATCCTTTTGCGAGAGCAAAGAAAATAATTTCGATATCACCCTTGCAAAAATAATACTAAAAATATTAGTATTATTAAATTGTGAACAAAAATATTAAATTATGGTTTTAAGGTATATTATTGAACTTTTGAACGTTAAAAATGTTAATAAATACTAATTTATTTAGTAAAAATATTTATATTTGATCTTTAAAAAATAGAAAAAGGATCTTTTTTATGACGGAGTTGGAATATTTTTTTGAGGATGAAAGGGGAATATCAGTGGTTTATCAATTGATCCGTTTTGGGGTTGGAGAACCCTGGAAGATCGTGCTGGATGGTGAACTGATTGGCAGTATGCAAAAATGGCAAGGTACCTGGAAGCTTCAAAATTGTGATGAACTTAGCAAGGATCTTCTGATTGGTCTTACCGGTCATATTGATGCACAGTATTTTAACTACCTTCCTCATGAAATCTGTTCGCGTTGGCCAAATCTGGTCGAAAAAGTGGTGTTAAGGTCTGATGCCGCCTATATGATCATCTGCAAAGAAGGGATTAACTTTAAAAGCTTTCAAGGCATATTTTCAAAGTTTGTGCCGGGTTTGCTCAAAGATGAGTGGTCGGTAAACTTCCAGGTATTCAACCATGATTTTTCGGATGATTTTTCGTTGTTTGCAAAGCCACTGGTTTATAAAAAAGAATCATTTGGATGGGAAGAGGTGAACAGGTAATGGAACAATTGAGTTTTTTTGCTCCTGGCGGGCAATCTGCAGGACTACCGAGAGATGTGCTCGAATACCACGCAGGTTTTATCAATCAGGATCAAAGCGATCTGTTGCTCAAAACCTTTGTTCAGAACACGCCCTGGCAGCAAAGGCTTGTAAAAATGTACGACCGGGAAGTACTTACACCCAGGCTTACCGCCTGGTATGGAGATATTGAGGACATTGACTATGGAGTTCTAGGCAAGTCAGCACCAATGGAATGGACAACCCCACTTTTGGAACTTAAAAGATGGGTGGAACCCATTGCCGGAATTACCTTTAATAGTGTATTGCTCAATTATTATCGTAACGGCAATGATTCGGTGGCCTGGCATAGTGATAAGGAAACAGTAATGGGATCGCATCCGGTTATCGCCTCTGTTTCCTTTGGCGCTGTACGCAGTTTTGATATCCGGAAAAAAGAAAATCACCGGGAAAAATATGCCGTCAGGTTGGAACACGGGTCTCTTTTAATTATGAAAGGTGATTTGCAGGCAAGATGGGAACACCGGATTGCCAAGACCGCTCAACCTATTGGGCCTAGGGTAAACCTGACTTTTAGGCGAATCATCAATTCATCTGTGTGATATGATGCTATGGGTAGTGAACTTTAAAATTTAACAACCAAATTTGTAGGTGAGGTGTTATTGCCTATATGTTTACAGGCACTTAATATTGTGCCTGTTTAAGGTAATTTAGAGATACCGAACGTTATATCATCAAAACAGATCAATTTAGCCATGCCGCAACATTTACCATCAAAAAATATAGAGGCTACAAAACGTGTGCTGCCAATGATATTGGCTACCGCTATTTTTATGCAAATGCTCGATTCGACGATACTCAATACATCGCTTCCGGCTATTGCGAAAGATCTTCATCAATCTCCCTTGAATATGCAAAATGCCATTATCGGTTATGTATTAACACTTGCAGTGTTTATGCCGGTAAGTGGTTTTTTATCTGATAAGTTTGGAACCAAGAGGGTTTTTATTCTATCATTGGTGCTTTTCAGCGCAGGATCTCTGTTTTGTTCGCTCTCCGGAAACCTCACTCAACTGGTCATGTCAAGAATCATACAGGGGGTGGGGGGAAGTCTGATGACACCGGTTGGTAAATTAGCCTTGGTTAAGAGTTTTCCAAAAAAAGATTTATTGAAAGCGATGAATTTTGCAATTATACCAGCGCTCATTGGCCCCGTTTTAGGCCCGCTTGTTGGAGGGTATATGGTAGACTACCTGTCATGGCATTGGATATTTTTGATTAATATACCAATGGGGGTTTTGGGTATTGTGCTTAGCCTGCGGTACATGCCCGATTATCGATCTGATGTGATTGATTTTGACTTGCGTGGTTTTCTGATATTTGCTGCAGCATCATTATTGCTCTCTATTGCGCTGGAACTCCTGGGAGACGAGGTTTACACTACGCCCGCCCTGGCTATTTTATCACTTGGTGTATTGATGCTTTATTTTTATTACCGGCATGCCGTGACAGACAATAATCCTATTTTTCCACTGAACCTGTTTCAGGTGAGAACATTTAGGGTGGGTATACTCGGTAACCTTGCCACACGTTTGGGTATCAGTGCTATACCTTTATTATTGCCCATGATGATTCAGATTGCTTACGGCCAATCTGCAGTAGTTTCTGGCTGGATCATCGCCCCTATGGCACTAACCGCTATTCTTGCAAAATCGCAGGTCATTAAAATCCTGAACAGGTTTGGTTACCGAACCACATTAATGGCCAATACTTTTATCATTGGCTGTCTGATCTGTACAATGGCGATACCCGCCATCAGTTCATCTATTTACTACTATGTGCCCATCATCGTGATGATGGGCTTTTTTAACTCCATTCAATTTACAGCCATGAACACCATTTCAATTGCTGATCTGCGTGAGTATCATACCAGTAGTGGCAATTCTTTAATCTCCGTTAATCAGCAGCTGGCAATCGGCTTTGGTGTTGCCTTCGGGCTGATTATTTTAAAAATATTTCAGGGAGATGTAAAACTCATCCATGATGATATCCATAATGCATTCAGGTATACCTTTCTTGTAGTAGGTGCCCTGACTATACTATCAGGCCTTGTATTTAGGCGCTTACATTTTAAGGATGGTGAAAATTTAAAATGATTGCAATAAGCGAATTTGCTGCGGTTTAAATGCTTTCTGGCTTGGCGTTTAGCTAAGAGGTAAATGTTAACCCTGATAGTGAATTCTGGTGATCAACCATAGAGCTAGTCTATGATCTGTACTTAAAAAAATATTATCCAGACTCACTTCGTGCAAGCGCTTTCATTAACTATACCTTAATGCTATTAATAAAAGGCTGCTGAAATGATCAGTCGCTAAATACCTAGTATTGAGTATTTTATTGGAGCGTTTATCTGTTTAAATTTAAGTATCTGTTAATATCTGGTCAAAAACCCATAATCATAAAAAAAACACAAATATGATGCTCTCAAACACAGGAACTGTTTCACTAATATTATATGCCGCCTTAATTGGTATTGCCATAATCGGCCTGATCATCGCCATTAAAAACCTTAAAGATAAAACAATCGAATTGGAACGGCTTGATAGGATGATCGATCTTTTTAAATATACTATTGTTTCGATTGCCATAGCCACCGTTACGCTAATTATCACCGATCTTTTCAAGGAAAGGGAGCAGGATGTAAAAGAACTCGAGTATTTTGACAAATATGCCCAAGATGTGAAAAAAGTTGATGGGTTGGAGGAAAGATTTCAGTTATCCAGATATTTAATGATTGTTGCACCAAATGGTGAACTCAAAAAATCATGGAAAGAGTATTATGATACGCTAAAAATTGAGCATGCCAACTATCTTATTTTAAAAGAAAAGAGCAAAGCGTTGGATACCATTATAAATCCGACGCCTGCACAGAAGATAGAGAAAGCAAAAGTCAATGAGCTTATAGAACAAAAGGAGTCACCTTTGGTGTCTGTTTCTACATCGCTTATACTACCAAGGGCATATCTGCACATTAGCAGTGAAGATCAGCGTGGACAGGCAAATGTACTTCAGACTGTATTGCAAAATGAGAATTTTCAGGTTCCAGGTATCGAAAATATTGGAAAAAGGGGTGACCGATACATACCCGCGAAAACCGAAATTAGGTATTATCGGGCAGAAGAATTCTCTGAAGCATTGCGTCTGTTCAATATTGTTCGCAGTCAATTTCCGAACCTGACTATGAGCCCCGCACCAGTGAAAATTCCGGGGAATGGGAGAGGAACCAGACCTGGTCATTTTGAGGTCTGGCTATCAAAGTAAAAAAAACAAAAAGTTGATTTAATTAACAATAGCAGTATTTTTTTAATAATTAACCGCCAATTAAACATAAAATACATTATGGTCTATACCGTTTCAGCTGGTTACACACTCGGTAAAATTGCTTTAAAGTTTAATGTTCCATTAAGTATCATACTTAATCTGAACCAGATTCAGCGTCCCGATCAGCTATTTATCAATCAGATTATTCAGATTCCAAATGTGCAGGACATTCCGGAAGATGCCAGCTGTAGCCTTCCAACCCCGGCTTCAATGCTGATTAATCGAGCAAAATCTGTTATCAATTCATAAATTGCGTATAAATTAGGGAGCGGTGGTATGCTCCAAAAGATACCTTCCTTCCAGGGATGGCTTATGTGATTGCAGTGGCTTCATCAGTTGGGTGATCGGTCTATCCCTAAAAACCCGGATTCCCGCTTATAAAATCTTGGGTGGAGGTTGGATCTCAGATTCAATAATTCAATCAACAGTATTAAAGAATTATAAATTCATAATAATTGAAATGAAAACACTAAAAAATGAAGTTACTTCGGTCGATAAGCTTAAAGAAGACAATAATGAATTGGTTTTCTCCTACCTTACATTGCGTAATTTAATTGGCTTCGGTGGCGTGTCACTACCAATTGCCCTGGCCATTTTTCCCAGCCGTGATTCAGAATATTATGGCTTTGAACCCTCTATCAGTGATTATTTTTACACCGATAGAGGCGACATTCTGGTGGTTATCCTTTGTGTACTCGGCGCATTTTTAATCACTTATTCCGGTTACAACTGGAAAGAACGTCTGCTTACTTTTATTGCAGGAATCGGCAGCATAGGTGTTGCATTTGTACCTACCATGCAGCGGTGCAAAGACTGTCTTAACAGTGTTCATACCAATAGCGGAGGTGTTTTTCCCAAACTTGCCGGCACTGCCGTTCACTTTATATTTGCGGCAACTTTTCTGTTTGTTCTGGCTATTCTTTCACTGGTATTTTTTACCAAAGGCAGAAAAGAAAATTGTTTTAATACCGATGGGACACTAAGCCAAAAAGGTAAACGGAATATTGTTTTCAAGGTTTGCGGCTGGATCATCATTGCTTGCCTGGTTATTTTAGGCCTGTACTTTATATTCAAACCCGACCTGAAAGGCTTTCCGGTAATCTACGTATTTGAATCCATTGCCGTAGAAGCGTTCGGGCTGTCCTGGTTAACAAAAGGTCAGACACTTTGGTCCGACGGTGAACATTATTTACTTAAAGGCCTCAAAGGTTTAACTGCTAAGAAATAAACCGAAAGATCTATGCGCATCACCATTTAAGCGGAAAAGGATAGTTATTCAGCAAATGATCTCATCAAACAGATGACCTGAATACTTACTAAGCGTTGGTTTTTTGCTGCTTAACCATAATTTTCAATATATATAATGCTTTTTAAACTTGTATTTACGCTGCTTTTTTTGATCTGACTGTAAAGGTAAAGGCGCTGCCGATGTATGGGGTTGATTGGACGCTGATCTCACCGCCTAATTTCTCTACTAAAAGTTTTACTGTAGCAAGTCCAATCCCTGTTCCACTCTGAGCAAAACGGTCTGAAGTGTTCAGGGTAACATTTCTTTGGAAGATACGCTCCAGCTCTTCTTTTCTAATGCCTATCCCATTATCGCGAACGGTAATGTTGGCCAGGTCGTCAATAACAACGCAATCTATCTGAATCAGGCAGGTCTGTTTATCATTGTACCGCACAGAGTTGGTTAATAGGTTAATCATAATCTGCTGCAGTGCGATGGCTGAAGTGCTGATCTCTATTTTGGCTTCCGGGTAACTGATCTGTACATTTTCAGGAATGCTGAGCATCGATACCGTTTTGCGTAAGAAGCTACCAAGTTCAATGGTTTCATGCTGTCCTGTCAGAATTTCTGGCCTAATGGAGTAGTCTAGCATGTCGTTAATAAGTTTCCTAAGGGCTTTTATACCATTCAGGCATACCAATGCTAAGTTATGGCCTTTTTTATCGCCGCTATTTTCAAGGTGTCTGGTTAATAATTCGGCACTCATTGAAATGGTAGTCAATGGGTTTTTGATATCGTGGGCGGCAGTTGTGGCGAACTGCTGCATAAACTGATTGGTCTCAGCAAGACGTCTGTTCGTTTCACAAAGCAGCAGCAGTTTTTTTCTCAGTTCCATCTGGGCAATCACCTGTTTTCCAAGTACCTTGAGCGACCAGATCTGCTGCTCATCGAGCTTTCTTGGAACGGTATCTATTACACAAAGCGAACCTAGCGCCATTCCTTCCGGTGTCAGTAGTGAAATTCCGGCATAGAATGCGATGTTCGGATCGCCGGTAACCAAAGGGTTTTCTGCAAACCGCTGGTCTTCCCTGGCATTGCTAACTACCATCACCCCAGTTGGATCAATTATGGTATGTGCGCAAAAAGCATGCGCTCTTGGGGTCTGTTGAACATCAATGCCTAATTTACTCTTAAACCACTGTCGAGAGCTATCTAACAGGGTAATCAGCGCAATGGGCGTTCCACAGATTTGTGAAGCCATTTTTGTCAGCTCATCGAAATCTTCTTCAGGCAGGCTATCCATAATCTGATAAGAATCAAGTGCCTGTAGCCGCTGCTTTTCGTTCTGGGGAAGTATTGCTATATTATTCAAATTATATTAATTGTAGCGTTAATTTTATATAGGTTTAGCTTCTTGTTGTTTTGAGCTTTCCGCTCTTTTGATATTGCTGTGTTTTGATGTTCTCCCACATAATCAGCTTATCTTCGATTCTTGAAAACACACGGATATCTCCATCTTGTGAAACCACAATACCTAAGCTGCCAGGGTGCTCCCAGCAATAGGCGATCATAGAGCGGTGTCTTGTACCAAAGTGTTTTGGGTCTGTAGGTAGCAGTGATTTAGCAGTTGCAGTGGCCGTAGCAGAAATGTAGATTTTTCTTGGCATTTTTTTAGAGCGGATCACACCTCCAAATCCCCTTGCCACCATATCCTGGCCAAATAACACGACGCCGTCAACACAGCTTTGAGAGGCGATGAAACTTACCGAACCCTTAATTTCATTGGCCACCTCTGTTTTGGCATGCAGGGCAATAGTTTCCTGTTCGTAAAGTACTTTAGTGACCGTTTGCTTGCCCGACGCCAACCGTTGGTCAATCCTGTTTTCTGTGATATAGCTATTGATGGCCTGCTTTAGGTAGCCGCTGATGGCCAGCAGCAATCTTTTATAATTTACTGCGTATTTGATGTCAACATCGCTGCTATCTTCTGAGATCAGCACTGCCCCGCCATGATGGTAGTTTTGGATTTTTAGCAATAACCTCGACAACGTCTGGGTCCATATACTGTCTACAAATTCCTCCCAGTCTGCAAAATCTTCCCCGGGGTGCGATTCGGCGAGGAAATTTTTGATTTCAGCCCTGATGGCACCGGCATTTTTCCTGATAATTTTAGATACTGGTCCGATGGTAAATACGTCCAGGTAGCGGGTAACCAGTACATTTTGTTTTAAGGTGGCCAGCAGTTCATAGTCGAACATGACCTTAAGCGTGGCAATATCGTCTATAAATACCTGAAACAGCCCAGGCTGTTCAGATCCTGATTCAGATTCATAGTTCAGAAAACTCTGGTAGTGCATGGCCTGATCGATCATTCCCCAGATAAATAGTTTTCCATCCTGATCATAATAAACGGCAAGCGAGGTGCCAGATGGGTCGGCTGCCTTTGAAAGCTTGGCCAGCGACCTGATATCAAGTGGAATGCGTTGAGCAAATTTTACGCAGCTCCATCGTTCGGAAACGATTTTTCTTGGTGGAGCCGGATCTGGGTTGGCAGGATCAATGAGCGTTACGGCTACTTTGGTTAGCTCACCTTCTTCTGTTCTCATCGAGGTGTAAAAAAGGCACTCGAAAAGTTCTTCGAGAACAGTTAAGGGAGGAGTAGCTAGGGCCAGTCTGCTGTGATTCAGCTTGGTATGGATATGCGCCGCAAGGTCCGTTGTTTTTGATTTTTCCTCAATCATTGCCTGATAGCGCTCGTTATGTGGTTGAATTTAGAGTATACAACAGCAAACGGATGTAATGTGTTTTTTTTCTGACACTTTTTTTTAATGTTGTTGATTTTGCTGTGTGCTTTCCTGGTTCAGCCTTATAGAGGCAATAAAATTCGATTATTAAACTTTCAAACCAATCTTTCAGGCTTTGAGCTGGAAATCTGTCATCATGCGGTGTAATTTTCTGTTTTTGATGTAAAATATAAACAGGTGCAGATGTAATTGCTATTCTGTTTTGAGCAAAATAGTGGCATCTAAAGAGATTCTTTTATGTGTTTTATTCTGACAAGAATTTAACTGCTTTCCTTTATCTTTGCCGCTAATTTAATATTCCCGATTTGTGATCAATGTAAATAATATCTCCGTATCATTTGGCGGAACCACCCTTTTTAGCGATGTAACCTTTTCCATCAACGAGAACGACAAAATCGCCCTTATGGGTAAAAATGGCGCTGGCAAGTCGACCATACTAAAAATAATTGCTGATGTAGCCAAGCCTACTTCCGGTAGCGTAACCGGTCCGAAAGAAGCTGTAATTGCCTATTTGCCACAGCATTTACTCACCCAGGATCATGTTACTGTTTTTGAGGAAACCATGAAAGCCTTTGCGGAGGTAAACCAGATGCAGAAAGAGCTTGATGAACTAAATGAACAGCTTACGATCCGTACTGATTACGAAAGTGATGATTACATGAAGCTGATCGAGCGCGTATCAGAATTAAGTGAGAAATTTTATTCAATAGAAGAAACCAATTACGATGCTGAAGTAGAAAAAGTATTAAAAGGTTTGGGTTTTGAACGTAAAGACTTTAGCCGCCAAACCGCTGAGTTTTCGGGCGGATGGCGTATGCGCATTGAGTTGGCCAAGATTTTATTGAAAAAACCTGATTTGATTCTATTGGATGAGCCTACCAACCACATGGATATCGAAAGTATTCAATGGCTGGAAGATTTCCTTATCAATTCGGCAAAGGCCGTAATGGTGATTTCACATGATCGTACTTTTGTAGATAACATCACCAACCGTACTATTGAAGTCACGATGGGAAGGATTTACGATTATAAAGCAAAATACAGCCATTATCTTCAGCTGCGTGCTGATCGTCGCATCCATCAATTGAAGGCTTACGAAGAACAACAGCGTTTTATTGCCGATAACCAAGAATTTATTGACCGTTTTAGGGGAACTTATTCTAAAACATTACAAGTGCAATCTCGCGTGAAAATGCTTGAGAAACTGGAAATAATCGAAATTGATGAAGTAGATACATCGGCTTTAAGGCTAAAGTTTCCACCATCTCCACGTTCGGGTCAGTATCCCGTAATGGTAGAGGAGCTTACCAAAACTTATGGAGATCATGTGGTTTTCGAAAAAGCATCTATGGTAATTGAGCGCGGAGAAAAAGTGGCATTTGTAGGTAAAAACGGTGAAGGTAAATCAACCATGATCAAAGCCATTATGGGGGAAATTGATTTTGAAGGCAGCTTAAAAGTGGGACACAATGCTAAGATTGGTTATTTTGCGCAAAACCAGGCCGCTTTACTTGATGAGAACCTCACCGTGTTTGAAACCATTGATCAAATTCCATTGAGCGACGGATCTATTAAAATCAAGGACCTGTTAGGTGCCTTTATGTTCAGTGGCGATGATACCACCAAAAAAGTTAAAGTACTTTCTGGCGGTGAGAAAACGCGTTTAGCAATGATTAAACTGTTGTTAGAGCCTGTTAATGTATTGATACTGGATGAGCCTACCAATCATTTGGATATGAAAACCAAAGATATTATTAAGGACGCACTGAAGGATTTTGATGGTACTTTAATTTTGGTATCGCACGATCGCGATTTCCTTGACGGATTGGTGCAAAAAGTGTTTGAATTTGGCAATAAACGTGTTCGTGAACATTTTGAAGATATCAAAGGATTTTTAGCCTATAAAAAAATGAATAGCCTGAAGGAAATTGAACAGAGTTAAATAATCCTAACTACTGTGAATTCTTCACATTGAACTTAGCCTTTGTTTGGCCTATCAGGGTAGCTAAATGTTACTAATGCATTCAGATAAAATTCTTTTTACTATTTGGTCCGATACTTCAGGAAACCGGCATTGTGGCATGTTCTTCAAAAAAAACGTCATTCCCGCGTGTGCGAGAATTTTAAAGCGCTTAGCTTAAGATTCCCAATCAAGTTGGAATGACGATTTCTCCAAAGATAATATCTACTTAATTTTATCTGTCAAAAAATGATTGCAATGTATTTAATATCAGTATATTAGCTATTTTGTAAAATGCGTTTAACTTAAAGCGCAAGCGCAGCAATTTTTTCGTCAGCTGTTTCTACGCGCCTAACATCTGTTTGAACTGACACAAAACCATTTATGGTTAAATTAGGCGTTTTACCCATAACCAAAGCGTGGTGGTTAGTATTGCCTTTTAGTGTTAACGTACTGTTATCCAGAATTTCAGTATATAATCCCTCACTACTGGTATTAATATCTGCAATGGCATTGTCCTTAAGGATAACCTGGAGAAATTTCGTGCTGAGCTTCGCTTCGGTTTTCAGTACTGCATTTTGGCTTGCCTCAATGCGGTAGATATCATTTACATAAATAATAAGTTTACACTTTTCTGTATCGGAGTTGGTAACGCGCAATACCTCGCCTTGTTGAATAACTTTTACAGTTCCTTTATTATCATCTGCATAAGATACGCCAACTCTTGGTTGCTGAACCAACATCACTTCTATATTTCCATTTATCATAATCCTTCTGAAGTTTTGGATCTTAAGAAAAGTAGTTTTGCTTTTTTCTGCCGCACATAAATTATTTGGGTAGGTAGCTGTTAAAGTCATTGTTGTACATACCATAGCGATGAGCGATTTAATTGAAGTTTTCATTGTCTGTTTATTAAATTATATGTTAAACTTTTTGGTTAAGGTGGTCAATTCATGGAATCAATCTCAACCAGTATTATTCTGCAGCATACTTAACTAAGCTTATGCCAGAATAGAAATAGGGCTTTAATAGCCATTCGAGGTGGTTTTTTGCCTATTCTTAGTTTAGGTCTGTTCATTTCCGGACAGTAAATGTGCGGCAGCGAACAGTGTATTATGAAATCAACCGGCAAGAAAATACAATGAAAATTAGCGGCTAGCTTAGCAGATTAGCGAAAAATATATTCGCGCCAGCGTGAACCAGTCGTTTGTCCTTGCTGGTTTTGTGCTTTATTTAATTTTTGATGGCCTTAAACAAAGGCGGGTAGGAGAGGGAAGCATATTTGTACTTACTGATAAGGATGTTTAGCCCAAGGCTGGATGATCGAAATCAGGTCAATGCTATTAATTAATGCTCAATTGCAATATTCAAGGTTGGCGGTTCAAAGTGATCAAACAGAAGGGATCTGAGAATTCTGCAAAGGTTTTCGTTGAAAATTCATCGCAATGATGGAATTTAATATGTTCTACAGCTTTTGTGTCTTTTTTGAGTAGAATTATACAGGACAACGCCTTAAAAAATCATTGATTAACCTCTTCAGGAAATTGTGAATGGACGAATTTATGCTCTATCAGAATGGATTAACGAAAAAAGCATAAAAAAAGGTCTCGATTCTCATCGCGACCTTTTCACTATATATACTATGAAAAATGCACCATTTTAAAGCGCTTCAGAAACCACCTCGGTAACTTCCGGCACCATTCTTTGCAATAAGTTCTGAATGCCTGATTTAAGTGTAATGGTAGAAGATGGACAACCACTGCAAGAGCCACGTAATTCTACAGTTACTACACCTTCATCAAAAGATTTGTATGTAATGGCACCACCATCCTGTTCAACAGCAGGGCGTACATAATCGTGTAAAATCTGTTGAATTTTAATTTCAGTTTCTGTACCTTCAAATGTCGGCGTTTCTTCAGCAGCTGCTTCTTTAATTTTTAATTCAGATTCTACAGCGCCTTTAACAAATTCTTTTAAGATCGCCTCAATATCTGCCCATTCTGCATCATCTGTTTTGGTGATGGTAACAAAATTACTGGCGAAAAAAACGCCAGAAACAAAGTTGAACTTAAACAACTCTTTAGCAAAAGGCGAATGTTCAGCACTCTCTTTAGTCGCAAAATCCTCACTGCCGTTTATTAACAGTTTGTTTACCATAAATTTCATGGTAGCCGGATTCGGAGTCTGTTCTGTATATACGTTAATCGTCATGTCTTATCTATTTGAATAAACAAAATTAGCAATTACTCCTAAATAAAACCTTTATCGGCTGTCTGCTTAACGTCAATTTAATTTAACTAAAAAACGCCGGTATAATTAAAAGGAGATATGGTTCTTAATTGTGCTTTGATATCTTCTGCAACATTTAAACCTTCAATAAATTCGGCAATACTTGCTGCATTGATTTTAGCATTTGTTCTGGTTAATTCTTTCAGGGCTTCGTAAGGGTTAGGATAGTTTTCTCTTCTTAAAACAGTTTGAATAGCCTCTGCCACGACTGCCCAGTTTTCATCTAAATCTGCATGTAAAGCCATTTCGTTTAACAAAATCTTATTTAATCCACGCAAAGTAGCTTGAATGGCAATTAATGTATGTCCGAAAGGAACGCCAATATTCCTTAAAACAGTAGAGTCTGTTAAATCTCTTTGCAAGCGTGAAATCGGTAGTTTGGCAGCAAAAAATTCGAAAAGTGCGTTTGCAATCCCAGCGTTTCCTTCTGCGTTTTCAAAATCAATCGGGTTAACCTTATGTGGCATTGCTGATGAACCGATCTCTCCGGCTTTGATCTTCTGTTTGAAATAGTTTTTTGAAATATATGTCCAGATATCTCTGTCCAAATCGATAATAATGTTATTGATTCGTTTCAAGGCATCACATTGTGCGGCAAACTGATCATAGTGCTCAATCTGCGTAGTGTGTTGTGCACGTGATAAACCTAATGTCTCATTCACGAATTGATTTGAAAAATCAACCCAGTTTACCTGTGGGTAAGCAATGTGGTGTGCATTGAAATTGCCGGTTGCCCCACCGAATTTGGCACTATTAGGGATACTTTTTAAACTCTCTACCTGGATGGCCAAACGCTCAGCAAAAACCAAAAACTCTTTTCCTAATTTAGTAGGTGAGGCTGGCTGACCGTGTGTATGCGCCAACATCGGAATATCTTTCCATTCCATTGCCAGTGCAGTTATTTTTTCGATTAAAGCATCAATAGCCGGATAATAACACTCGTTTAAGGCCAGTTTGATGGAATAGGGAATAGCAGTATTATTGATATCCTGAGAGGTTAAACCAAAATGGATAAACTCTTTATAGTTTTGAAGAGATAAAGCATCAAATTTATTTTTGATAAAATATTCTACTGCTTTAACGTCATGATTGGTTACTTTTTCAGTTTCCTTAATTTCTAAAGCGTCAGCTTCTGAAAAATTTTCATGGATTTTGCGTAATTCAACATAAAGATTTCGATCAAAATTCTCCAAGCCAGGCAAGTTGATTTCGCAAAGCGCGATAAAATATTCGATTTCTACAAAAACCCGGTATTTAATTAAGGCCTCTTCAGAAAAGTAAGCGGCTAAACCTTCTGTAGTTTTTCTGTAACGGCCATCAACAGGTGAAATAGCTTGTAGTGATGTTAAATTCATTATGCGGATTATATTTTTGCCGCAAATTTACTACAATTGATGGATTTTAAGGCCTTGATCGCTAAAATAAAAAGGGGTTGTGTCGTAAGCTGTAGCTTCAACGCTAACATATATCATGTTTAGCTTTGTTCATACTGAGCTTGACGAAGCATCAAAACTTCAAAACATGCTGAAAGGCTTCGACAAGCTCAGGGTGAAAATTTAATGCCAGCAACTACTTTTTAGTCGTGTCAGCTTTTACAGTGTCTTTAACGGTTGTATCTTTTACAGTTGTATCTTTAACTGTAGTATCTACAACTGTCGAGTCAACTTTAGACGAATCTGTTCCGCCATCTTTTTTTTCTGATTTACAAGCTGCAACAGATAAGGATAAAGCTAATGCTAAAAAGCTCATTTTGAATACATTTTTCATTTTTTTGTCTGGTTTGGTTTTAAAAATTAATTAATTGCAAGTTAATGCCGGAATATTCAAAAAGTAACCCGGTTTATTAATAAAAAAAGTCCCAATTATTAAAATTGAGACCTTTTATTTCAGTTAATTGATGGAAATTAGTGTTTTACTTCGGTTTTTTCGGTTGTGGCCTTAACAGAAGTATCTTTTACGGTAGAATCTTTTACTACTGTGTCAACTTTAGTTGTATCTGTAACAATTGTCGACGAATCTGTAACTGTTGTATCAGCGCCATCCGCTTTTTTACCTGACTCGCCACAAGCAGCTACAGTTAATGATAAAGCCATGGCTAAAAAGCCTAATTTGAATGCATTTTTCATCTTGGTATATGTTTTATGGTTAATATATACCATTAATACTAAAAATTTAAAAAGGTAACCGATGTTTGACGTGGAAAAATAAAAAAGCCCTTGAAAAATAAATTTCAAAGGCTTTTTTTATGAGTAAGTTAGACTAGTGTTTAACTTCAGTTTTTTCTGTAGTAGTTTTTACAGTTGTATCTTTTACTGTAGAATCTTTAACTGTAGTATCTTTAGCTGTAGTATCAGTGATTACAGTTGAAGAATCAGTAGCTGTAGTATCAGTACCTTCTGCTTTTTTCTCTGAGTTACAAGCAACAACTGATAAAGATAAAGCTAAAGCTAAGAAGCCTAATTTGAATGCATTTTTCATTTTGAATATTTTTTAAGTAATTAATTAATTTAACTGTTAATACCTAAGATTTAAAAAGGTAACCCAAAAAAATAAAAAAAAAGTAAAAAAAAATAAAAAAGCGCCTTGAAGTTAACTTCAAGGCGCTTTTTTATATGGTAAAGTTAGACTAGTGTTTAACTTCAGTTTTTTCTGTAGTAGTTTTTACAGTTGTATCTTTTACTGTAGAATCTTTTACTGAAGTATCTTTTGCAGTAGTATCAGTTACGATAGTAGAAGAATCAGTTAAAGTAGTATCAGCACCTTCAGCTTTTTTCTCTGAGTTACAAGCAACAACTGATAAAGATAAAGCTAAAGCTAAAAAGCCTAATTTGAATGCATTTTTCATTTTTGAATTTTTTTAGTAATTAATTTCTTGTTAATGCCGCAAAGGTAAAAAGGTAACCCGAAAATTTACAGAAAAGTTAAAATATTTTTTTATCCCGAATTTGGGTTACCGTTTGCCTGATGTTTGTATTAAGCAATTATAGTGGCGATAAATATTTTTTTGTCTAATATTGGGTTACTATTTACAGAAAAATGTATTAACTAGTGAATAACAGTTTAAAGGGTTCAGTTCCAACAGATAGAGAGGTTATTTTAGGTATCCTAAATAACTCAGAAGATATACTTAACAAGTTATATAAAGCGTATTATGCAATGGTTTTGCAGTTTATTCTGAATAACAACGGTGATGAAGATGATGCAAAAGATGTATACCAGGAAGGCATAATAATTTTATATAACAAAATTAAGACTGGTAATTTTGAGCTGAGCAGCAAATTGAAAACATACATTTATTCAGTTTGCAGGCGTATCTGGTTAAAAAAACTTAGTCTGAATAGTAAAAAAACCGGAAGTATTACTGATTATGAGGATGTTTTTGCTGTAGAGGAAGATGTAGAAAACCATGAAGAGAAAGATGCTTCATTTATGAAAATGCAATCAGCACTTAATCATCTGGGCGAACCTTGTAAAACCATTATTCAGGATTTTTATATCCACAATTTATCCATGCAGGATATCTGCGAAAAATTCGGTTACACCAATGCCGATAATGCAAAAACGCAGAAATACAAATGCCTGCAGCGGTTAAAGAAAATATTTTTTCAACCATAATTTGAAATGAGAAACGATTTGGAGTTAGATGCAATTATTGAAGATTATCTGTTAGGTAAACTTAATGCACAGGAAATGGAAGCTTTTGAAAAGTTACGTCTTAGCGATGCTACAGTAGATCATAAGGTGGTTTCGCATAAGTTCTTTTTAGCTTCTATGGATACATTTGCAGAACAGTTGCGTTTAAAAGAACAGTTAAATCATATCCATTCAGAAATTGATGTGGAAGGTTTGGCCGCTACACTGAGGCCGCATCCCTCACGCGTGGTTCAACTATGGCGGAAACATAAATCTGCCATTGCAGTTGCCGCATCTTTTGTTGTACTTTCTCTGGTTTCCATTTACTCCATTCAGCATAGTA